>CEUY01206200.1_pt1 | contig 24387 bp, 31 predicted proteins | sample 361481 | NCBI WGS metagenome assembly CEUY01 (sample SAMEA2622737, study PRJEB7988) | marine metagenome | isolation source: saline water (ENVO:00002010), including | reverse complement strand
GACTCAAAGCTAAAGCATTTGAGAATGCGCCTGATTTATGTTCAATAATATCATTTTTATTAAGTAAAGAAACTAAATCTTCTTTTTTTAATTCTTCGATATTGTTTATTTTTTTATCGAATAAAAAGAAAAACTGATTGTTTTCTTCATTATCAAACTTTATTTTATCAAAAACGACAACAGTTTGATTATTAATTAAATGTATTGAACTTGTTAACTTTTCACTTTCTTCTGAAATAACTATATTTCCGTTATTGATTTTAACTTTTGAATTTTGAGGTTCTGGTAAATGTTTAGTGTTGAATCCAACAGCTTTAATAAGATTTGTCATATTTATCCTTCTAATGTTATAAACATTATATCAGAAAATAAAATATTTAATAAAGTTTTTTCTTTTTTTGATTTTTTAATTGTTCTTTTTGATTTCTTTTTATAGCAGATTTTCGTTTTTTTCTATTTTTTTCACTATTGTTTTCAAAGAATTCTCGTTTTCTTGCTTCAAAAATAATTTTATCATCGTCACAAGCTCTTTTAAATCTTCTTAATAGTTTTTCAAAATTTTCATTTTTTCTATTTTGAACTTTTGCCATAATATTCTTGGTTGTTGTGTTTATATTATATACAATAAATATAAAAAATCAAATATCACAATGTTGAGAAAGCTTATTTAAACTATTAAATGAATTTTTTAATTTAAAATCAAATGTTTTTCTTTTATTGATTTTGGTTAAAAAAGTAATTTTTTTGCTTTTTTTAATATAATTAACAAAATCTTCAAAACTATAAGTATTATTATGTCCTATTAAAAAAGAAGATTTATCAAAAAATATAGAACCCTTACTATAATCAGCAACTAAAACATGTTCATTAGTTCTATCATCGTCAAAATAAATATTAACAAAACTTTCTTCTTCATTAAATAAAGTTTCATCTTTAAAATTAATTAAAAAGTAAACAGAATCAGAAACCTCAGAACAATAAACAGAGAAAAAATCATTATAATTATTAGCAAAAACAAAGCTACTATATTTATAGCCATCATCATAACGAGTTTTTTCAAAATCCCAATTTTCAGCATGAATATTGAAAATAGATAAAGAAACAACTAAAAAAAATAACTTGAAAAAATACATAAAAAATCCTTTTATAAATGATCACAAAATAATCTAACTTTATATAAAAGTCAATATATAATGACTTTATATATATATTATGATATTTTTTTTATTTTTTTTTACTATATAATTCATAAACTTAATAAATAAATATAAAAAAAATTTAAAAAATTATTAAATATTTTTCAATTCTTACCGATAAATTAAGTATCAAGAATATGGAGACAAAAATAATGCAAAGAAAACTAAATGCTTATCAACAAGTTCTAAATCAAAGTAAACAAGAAAATATAAGTTATAGAATTTTTGATAGTATCGAAAAATATATTAAAGATGGTACTAATCAAGAATATTCAAAATTGATAAGAACAAAAATGTTAAGCACAGGACATTATTTATGTTTAACAGCATTAGAATATTTATCCAATAATATTCCAAAAGAAATTGAAAACTCTATTTTAGTTCTAATTAACGGTATAGCTCAAAGAATTAAAATGGAAGTAGTAAACGAATTTTCACAAGATTTTTCACAAGCCTATAAAGCTCTTGAAGAACTAAAGAAAATAACCAAGTAAACTAAATATGGGGAGAAAATAATATGATTACTATAGGTTCAAATTCAGCGTCATTAGGTATGGCAAACTTATTAAACGATATCAGTTCACAAATGACTAAAAGTGCTGAAATAATTTCAAGTGGTAAAAGAATCCAAACCGCAGCAGATGATCCAGCAGGTATTGCAATAGCAACTGACATCAGGACTGACAGAGATTCTTATTCAGTAGTTCAAAAAAATATTAGTTCTGGTCAATCTTTGTTAGATGTTTCTAATACTGCTCTTGGTTCTGCAAGTGATATTTTAAATGAAATGAAAAAACTTGCACTTGAATCAAAAAACGACACGTTATCAACAGATCAAAGAACAGCAATTCAGAATACGTTTGCTGAATTGCAAAATCAATATGATGAAACAATAGGTGGTGCAGAGTTATTTGGCAAAAATCTATTAACTGCTGGTGCAGCAGATGTTAATCTACAAACAGGTATAGGTGCAGGTGCTGCTAATGAAACAACGATTACAGCCGCTGATACAAGCTCTACTAATTTAGGTATTGATGCAGGTACTATTAATGTAGGAACAATAGCAGACGCTGATACAGCGATTACAGCAATTGATACGGCATTAACAAGTGTAGGCACAAACCAAGCAATTATGGGTGCTCAATCAAGAGGTCTTGAAACTCGTATGGATACTGTTAAAAATCTATCAGAGAATTTAACAGGTGCATTAAGTAGAGTTGAAGATGCTGATATGGCTGCTGAAACTTCTAAATTTAATATGCTACAAACTCAACAACAAATGGCTTTACAATCCTTATCAATTGTAAATTCATTTCCTCAAAGTGCATTAGCATTATTAAGATAAAACAAATTAAATAAAAAAAGCCAAATAAACTTTGGCTTTTTTTTATTTTTCAAGAATTCTTTTCCAATCTACAACAACACCAGCTTTTAAATCTAATGTTTCTTTAATATAAATAAATGGAGCATAATTATATAATGTATAAACACTAAGAACTGTACCTTCTTCTGTATCTTTTTCTTTAACAATCCTAAATTTCAAAGGGAAATAATCAGGTGCATCTCGAACTATCTTATTTAAAGTAAAAATTATTTCATCATTTAATATTTCATAATCATAAATAACATGTAAATTTGTATTATTTTTAATAAGATTAACCTGTTTTTTATCAGTTATACCTCTAATAAAAAAATCACTAAATGAATAAGAAAATTTACTTTCTAAAAATGTTTTTAAAAACGCCCCTTTACCTTCTAATTTATCTAAAACTAAGTCAGGTATATCTTCAACATTAATTTCACTATCAAAAGTATTTCCTCCTATTATATTAAAAGGCATATGATAATAATCTGTATCCATAACAAAAAATCCCATATGAGATAATTTACCTACTAAATAAGGTTTTCCAGTAACAGAAGTATCAATAGTAAAGAAACCTAAATAAGTATTGGCTTTATTATTAGAAAATCCTTCAAAAATTTCCCCATCTTCAATACGATCAAATGTTATTGTTCTCTCACATAAATTTTCTCCATATTTTGAAGCTCTGTATTTAATATACTCTTTGATTTCTTCACTAACTTGTAAAATTATTGGTGTATTAGTAACAAAAGAAGGAATGGTAACTTTTTCTTCTTGATATTTATTACCATTGAAAGAAGCAATAATATTTCCATCAGGAAAACAAGTTAAATAAATAGCAGGAAATGTAGGTTTATAATCTGAAAATAGTAATGTTTTAGAACCCTTTTCAAAATCATAAGGAAAAGTCCCTTTTAATGGAATTTCTGAATAATATATTTTATCTTTGAAATAATTCATATCAAAACTATCAGAAAAGCCTTTTAAAGTTTCTTTATATTTTTTATCTAATCTAAATCTGGTAACAGCATTACCCGATCTTTTTAAATCATTATAGATTCCTGTTAATTCTGGAATATGAAAGAATAATTCTTTACTTGAAGAATATCCTTGGAAATTCTCTGTATTTTCTAAGTAATATTTCATTGTAGAGCGATTAAATTCAAATGAATCTTTTAATTCAAAATAAGATTTTTGAATTGAATTGCTATCCTCAAGAAAATCAGGTAAAGATTTTGCAAGAGGTATACTTTTACCTAAGTTATCGTAAGTTTCTTGTTCTTTCTTATTAAAAACCTCTTCAACAGAGCTTCCTAATGCTGAAACAGAAGAAGATAATAAAAATAATGATAATAATATTCGTTTAAACATAAATCACCTCTTAATTAGCTTATATTAAAAAGTATAATTGACAAGATATTAAAAAGATTTATTTTAATATAAAGGATGATAAAAAATGAATCAGGGAAAATATACATTAAGTAATCTATTAAATGAAGATTTTAGAAACTATACTGGTTTTCTTTCTAAATATTATTTAATAGAAGAAAGAGAAGAATTTAAAGAGTTGTTATTTGATATCAAAAGATTTCATATATTAATAAATAAGATTATATTAATGACTTCAAACTATGTGGAAGAGTCATTAGAAATTAATAATATTATTTTTGATTATTTGTATTATTTAAAAAGTGATAAAAAAATAGAAATAAAAGAAAAACATTTATATAGTTTATTAGATTTAAATAATTTAATTTTTTATAATGAAATAAAAAAAGATGAAAAAATAAAAAATATTATAAATGATTATATAAGTAATAAAAAGTTATTTGAATTAATAAGAGTGTCTTTAATGTCAAATTATCAACTTTTTTTAGATAATAATAATGAATATATAGATTTTAAAAAGGTAATAATAGAAGATAAAATTAATAGGTTCTAATATGTTAAAATTAAAACTATCAGAGATAGAAGAAAAAAATATAGAAGACTTGATAATAGGTTTGAAAAGATGCCCTAAGAAAGATTTATTAATCATTTTTAATAATGAAAATATAAGAGAAATAATAATAAAAATAATAACCTATCATTATGTACAGAACAAACTCTACGATTCAGAAAACAAAAAAGATAATCTGAACTTTTTATATTGCTATATATCAGATCTTTATATTTTTAAAAACGCCAATAATATAATATTAACTCCAAAATTAATTATAAATTCATTGTATTATGAAAATATAAAAGAAGTAATTAAAACTGAAAATAATTTATTTAATAAAATAAAAAATATAAATAATGCAAAAATAGAAAAAGAAACGACTGAACGAAAATTAGAGCATATTCAAAAAATATTAGCTTTAATTTTTAATGTAACAAATATAGATTATCAACCTTTATCAATAATAAGAAAATTAAATCAATTTTAATAATTTAGATTTTTCTAATGTTAAATTAATTCTTGCTTGTCTTTCCCAATTTTCAAAACCATATTTAGAGAAGTAAATTTGTTTTTGTTGTAATAAAGTATCAATAAATTTAATTGTTCCTTCATAAAAATCTTTATTAGAAATAAATTTGTATTCTTTTCTAACAAGTTCTCTGATTTTTTGAAATTCTTCATAAGAATAACCTAAATAAGACATATCAACATCAAATATAACATTAGAACGTTCATCAAAAGGAATATGATTTTCAGTGCCAATAATTATTTTTTGAGCTTCTTTTATTTCACTATTATATTTTTCATAAAATTCAGGTGAATTAGATTGTAAAAAGAAATCAATGAATTTTGCACTTAATTTTTCATTTGTATGATTATCATTATTAGAATTAAAATTAAAAGGAAGGTAAATAACGTCATGAAAAATCCATGCTAATTCAGTAACAATATCAACTTCAAAATCTTTTATTTTATCAAAAATTAGAAAACCATATACAATATGATCCCAATTATGATAAAATCGATGACTTTCATTATAATAGTTTTTAACTTGATTAAACAATTCTGGATATTGTAGAAGAAGCTGACTGTTAGTAACAAACATAAATTTAATAAAAAAGTTACCTTTCTTATCCTCATAATTTAACGATTAAGTGTATTATACTAAAAAAATAAAAAAAATGCAATAAAAAAGCGGATAATATATCCGCTTTAAGAGTTAAATGAAATGATTATTTTTTATCTTCTGGTTGTTCTTCTTTATAAACAACAAAGTCTTTTTTCAAAATATCATATTCTTCTGGTACTTTTTGTGATACTTCATTACCGTCCTGATCTTTATGTAATGTAATATCTTTACCTTCAAATAATGCATCAATCTGAGCTTTATCAATCGTATCATAATAAATTAGAGCTTTTGCAAATTCTCTAAGAAGATTTTTGTTTTCTTGAAGAATTTTACATGCTCTATTATAATTACGTTCCAAAATCTTTTGCATTTCAGCTTTATCTTCTGCTGAAAGATTGCTTTGGAATTCATTATCTTTATAACCAAGAGTTAAAAGATTATTTGAACCTAAACCACAGTATTTAATCATACTTTCAGCTTTTTTGGTAGCAACCTCAAAGTCATTACTTGCACCAGTTGTTACTTCATCAGAACCCATAAGAAGTTCTTCTGCAATTCGACCACCGTATAGTGAAGAAATACTTGCTTCAAGTTCTTTTCTTGAATGACTATATTTTTCACCTTCTGGAATATACATAGTAACACCTAATGCTCTTCCTCGTGGAATAATAGACACTTTATGAACTTTCATGTGTTCTTCACCAATATCTTTTGAAACAATAGCGTGTCCAGCTTCATGATAAGCGGTCATCCATTTTTCTTTTTCACTCATTTCAATCGCTAATTTATGTCCCATTGCAAGTTTAGCTTGTGCTTCTTCAACATCTTCAAGTTGAATTAGCTTTTTACCTTTACGACTCGCTAATAGTGCAGCTTCATTCACAAGATTTTTAAGTGTCGCACCAGACATTCCGCTTGTATGGTGTGCAATGAATTCAAGATCAATGCCTTTTTCAGCTTTCACTTTATCCATATACATTTGTAAAATTTCCATACGACCTTTATAATTAGGAAGTGGAACAGTAATTTCTCTATCAAAACGACCAGCACGAGTTAGAGCAGGATCAAGTTTATCAGGGAAGTTAGTAGCACCTACAATTACAATATCAGCATTTTCATTTTCAACAAAACCATCAAGTTCTGTAAGTAGCTGGTTAAGTGTTCTATCACTGTCAGCACCATTACGATCTGAACCACGCTTTCTACCTACACCGTCAATTTCGTCAATGAATACGATACAAGGCATATTTTCACGAGCCGCTTTAAATAGATTACGCACATTCTCAGCACCTTGACCTTGTAAAGAACCTGCAAAGGTAGAACCATTAGTTGAAATAAAGTTATAATCAGTTTCATTAGCAATAGCTTTCGCTAAAAGTGTTTTACCAACACCAGGCTCACCATTAATAAGAATACCTTTTGGAGTATAGCCACCAAGTTCATTAGTTGCTTGCTTTTTATTAAGAAGATCAACTACTTCACTTACTTCTTCTTTAATTTCATCAATACCTTTAACTTGTGCAAGAGTTACATTAGGTTTTTCTTTAATAATTTCAAAACTTTTACCTTGTAGTAAAGGATTTTTCTTAGTAAGAGCGCGTCCAATACCTGATACAATAAGTAGAACAACAAGCATAATAAAGAAGGTAATAATGTACGGAGTCCAAGAGAAACTTTGTCCTACATTATTTTCATTATAAGAAATACCTTTCTGATTTAACATAGCTTTCAATTGAGAGCTATCACCAGTTTGGAAATGATGCGTTTTACCTTGTTTATCAGATACAGCTAAGTTACTTACATTATCCTGAATAGTAATATCAACATAAGCAATATCACCGTCTTGAATATCTTTAATTAAATCAGAGTAAATATACTCATTAGGGATAGAACTTTTGATTTCATTTGTATTTTCTAAATAAGTAGTAGAAGAAAAAATTGCAATAAAAGCGATTAAAAATATTTTACTTTTAAAAGGATTTGTGTCTTCTGAAAGATGTTTGAAGAAATCGTTAGCATAAACATTTCCAAATTGACTTAAAAAGAAACCTAAGAAACCTACATCATGGTGCATTGGATTTTTCTTAAAAGAAGCTCTAAATTCAAAATAGATAAATACAATCATAAGTAATGTTAAAATACCAAAAGTTTGAGCAGCTAAAATAACACTACCTTGTATATCATTTTTAATATTAATAATGCTATAATTAATATTGTTAAGTTCTACTAAATTAACAAACATATTTTGTTCGGTAATATCAGTAATTTCAATAATTTCTTCTTTATTTTTAAATTCAACATAAAAATTATTATTACTCTGAATAATTTTGTTGATTTTATTTGATTCCTTATCAGATAACATAGAAACAAATTCAGCTTCTGTAACTTTATCATCAGATATTTCAGGGTATATAGCCATTGAAATAGCGGTTGAAAGTAGAATAGCAATTGCTGCTGTAATGAATAAGTTAAACACAATTCCAAATATAGAATTCTTGACCATAAAAGGTTTCTCCTAATTATTTTTCAGGTATTATATTATAAAACTTAAAGTTTATCAAGTAAAATTAATTGAAAATTATAAAAAATAGTATAAATTAAATAAAAAGTTAAAAAAGGAGAATACTAAAATGTTTAAAAAAATAGCATCCGAAGCATTGGGATTATCAGATATAGGAAAAATTATAGGTAAAGAAGATTTTGATAAAGTCGATACTGATGATTATATAATGCATGAAGAAAATGAAAAAATTTATTTTCTAATTAAATCTAAAAAAGATGAATATTGTTTTACTAACAAAGCTCTTATTCATTTAGATGGAGAAAGTGCAGTAAGTAGTAAACGTGTTTTAAAACGTTACGATTATAAAAATAATACAATAAAGCATGTAAGATTAGAAACAGCAGGAAGAATTGATTTAGATATTGAAATAAAGTTTATAATTGGTGAAGAATCATTTAGTATAGATGTAGATAAAAAACAACTTGAAGATTTGAAAGATCTTTATAAAGCGTTACATAAAATTGGTTCTTTGCAAAGTTCTGGTGAATATAAACACACTATGAGATTAAAAACATTAGATATTACAAAACATAGACTTGAAGGTAGAGAAGGGCAAATTACTCCTGAAGATTTCACTACTTTGTCAGATTCTGTTTATGATTGGTTAAATAAATCTTATAAATCAAATTTTAAAGAAGATTATTCAAAAGTATTCGAATTATATATTAAAAACTAAATATAAAAAAAGGAGTATTTCAATACTCCTTTTTTAATTTTAAATTAACTACATTGGTTTTCTTGTTTTAGATTGTACTCCTAAATAATCAAAAAAGTTTGCATTAAAGTTACCTAAAATTTTACTTAATCCAAATTGAACTTGCGTACTGTTTTCACTTTTACCTTTCATTGATATAAATAAATCTAAATCATCTTTTGAAAAAGAAAATTTTTCGTTATTAACCTTACTATCATTTAAAGTAGAATTTAATTTAGTTAATTCACCTTCTTTTATAATCATAACACTTTCAGTTCTATACATTTTTCCATTTTGAAATTTTTCAATTCCTAAACCTCTTGTTTGTTCTGTAATATCAAAAGTATCTTCAATACGATCAACAGGAAAAGAATATTTAAATACAGCATTAGCTTGTTTAACTTCTTCATTTTCAACAAACAATTCAATAACCATTTTATTTTCAGGATTGACTAAAACAAATTGTGGTGTAGATTCCATTTCTTTAATCATATTTTTTCTGTGTTCTTCTGAGAATCCTAAAGTCAGGATTTCAGGATTAGTTACTTCATCTTGTGTTGGTTTTTTAGAAATTCTAAAACCATTATCAATAGCTTCTGAAATAAACACATCTTGTTTCATTTTATTATTTTTTTCTTTTAAAAAATCTTCAATTTCATTCATAATATTTTCCTTATTATATTTTTGCTTTTATTCGTGGATTAAATCCTTTCTGATATTGAATAATATTTTCAATATCATCCCCAAATAATTGATTAAGTTTTTCATTTTTATCTCTTTGACTACCTTCAAAATCTTCCATAAACGTAAATGCTTTTATTTGATCATCTTTAAATTCAACCTTTTCTTGAAAAACAGTTGATGAATTTAAAGTAGATTCAATATCACAAGCACAACCTATATCTTCTAATTTAATTTTCATTAAATGAGAAAAAGAAATTCCTTTAAATTCTTCCTGATCGATAAGTGTTTCACCTATTTCACTCATTCTTCTTGATATAGAATCATTCTTCAAACTTGTAACAGAGTACTTAAAAATAGCATTTGCTTGAACAATTTCTCCATTATCTTCAAAAAGCTCAATAACAACATTATTATCAGGATTAAAAAGAATAGTATCAGGTGTTTTTTCAAGATCAGATAAATACTTTTCTTTTTTATTTTTTTCCATATACATTAATTCAACTTCTGAATATGAAACTCTTTCACTATTATCAAGAACCTTAAATCCAAGGTCAACTGCATCAGAAACAAATTCTTCTCTATTTTCTCTTTCCATTTTAAACTTAATTTATTCAATATTTATATTATAACATATTTTTTATATATTAAAATATATAAAAATATATAAAAATGCATTATATAATTGCTTTTTTAATATTTTTTTGATATAGTAAAGAAAATTTACGGGAGAGACAACATGCTAAGTATATTCATGTGTGGTTATAATGAAGAAAAAAATAATATAAAATGTGATATTGAAGAAGAAAAAGAGATTTTCAAATTACTTAATGATTATGATATTTATAGTGATGTTATAGATTATAATACGCTTCCTACAATGAGAAGAAAACTTATTATGATTTTAAATAAAAATGTATCAGAAAAGGTTAAAAGTAATATTAACAAAATGATTGATATAATTAACCAAGCTCAAAGAAAAGAAAAAGGTATTTATTGGTATTAATTTTGACAAATTTTAAAGCTGATTTATAATATACATAAAATAATAAGGAAAAATTATGTATAAAATTGGCTTTGCCTGTAAATATAAACATCCAAATCAAACATTACCTAAAAAAGAAATAGAAGAAATAGAAAGAAGCTATAATAGCAAAACAACCACTTTACGTTGGATGTCTAATCAAACAAAAAACATCCAATATGAAAAATTACATATGATTGTTTCTCATAATATGAAATCACTAAATAAATTACTTAATTATGTAATTACTCTTCCCAAAAATTTACAAATGTTAAGAATTAGTTCAGATTTACTTCCTTTTTATGATCACAAAGATTTTAAACATTTTTATGGAGAAAAAGAATTATTGGATATAATTATTTCAGGTTTAAAAGAATTTGGTGATAAATCAAGAAAACATAATGTAAAAGTATCTATGCACCCTGCTCAATATTGTGTTTTAGCTTCTGATAAACCTCATGTAATTGAAAATAGCATCGGTGATTTTGAATATCATGCAGATTTAATAAGAATGATGGGTTATGGTAAAGAATTTCAAGATTTTAAATGTAATGTACATATAAGTGGTGCATTGGGCGCACAAGGAATAATAGATGTTATTCCTAAGTTATCAAAAGAAGCACAAAATAGTATTACAATAGAAAATGATGAAAAAAAATACGGTTTAGATTCTTGCTTAGAATTAATAGACCATTGCCCAATAGTATTAGATATACATCACCATTGGTGCAGAGAAGGAGAAAGAATATCAGTTAATGATCCAAGAATTGATTTAATTTTAAAAAGTTGGCGTGGCAAAAGACCTACTATGCATTATTCACAATCAAGAGAGTATTTTGAAGATTTAGGTCAATCAAGAGATGAACATTTTGATATGAATAAAATTTTAACTTTTGAAGGTGTAAATAAAAAAGATACTTATGCTCATAGCGATATGATATGGAATAATCCCTGCAATGATTATGCCGCAGAGTTTTTAGATAAATTTGATATTATGATAGAAGCTAAACATAAAAATCTAGCTTCTATTGATTTTTATAAAAAAGCCAAGAAAATTATAGATTCAAAATAACTTTGTTGTTTTTTTGAATTTTTGAAAATATTTTGCATATAATTTGAGAAGCAATTTTTACTTCATCTTCAGAATTTACGGAATCATTTTTAGAGCCAACATAAAATGTTTTATCATTTCTTAAAATAACTTTAAGAGTATCAGTATAAACCTTAATAAAAACAATATCTTCAAAATTAAATGAATTATACCTTGGAAATTTATAGTTTATAAATGAAATAAAATGTATTTTATTATCTAAAAATTTAAAAAAGTAAAATTCTTTATCATATTCATTTTGCTTTAAATTTCTAAAAAATAAAAAATGAAATCCTTCTTTTTTTAAAAAATACATATATTCATCTTCAGAAGAATAGCTTTCTTTAATTAATTTTTGTCTTTCTTTAAGTAAATTTTCTAAATTTGTCATATTTTTACTCTATAAATTTGAAATTTCATTATTTTTCTTATAATAATCAGAAATTGCTTGTTGTAATAAAAAACCTGAATCAAAAACAGTGTTATGTTCCTTATGATTAGTCCTATCCATCACAATTTGATTTTCTTTATCTTTTAATAAAATAACAAATTCACTATTATAAACAGTGAATTCAATAATATCGTTAATATCAAAACTATAATTTTTTATAAAAAGATTAAATTCATCATACAAAAAAGAAATCATTAATTTACCGTTAATAACTTTAAAGAAACAATAAATATTATAGTTTTTATGACTATTTTCTTTTACATATAGTAATTGATATTTTTTTTCGTAAAAAAATTGAAATGCTTCATTATTGGATTTGAATTTACTTTTATTTTCTTCAAGTTGTTCTGTAAAAATTTTTTTATAATCCATAATTAACTAACCAAACAGTAATCTTCTTTAAATTCAATATTAAATTCTTTAATTGATTCAATGTTATTATCAAAAAGCCATTCACCATCTTCTTCAATTTCATTATCAATGAATTCCTGAATATGTTGTAAAGCTAATTCAGCAGAAACTTCGTCATGAAGTATCTTAATAATAAAAGTGTTATTTTCTTTTAAAACTTCTGATTTAAAATTGCCTTCTGATAAAATATTATCAAAATCATATGCAATATCTTGTCTCATAAATATCTCCAAAAAATTTTAATTTATTATATTAAATAATATAAAAATAGTCAATTAAAATAATTAAAAAAAAGACTTGATTTTTTAAAATATATAAGATATTATAATTAAACCAAAATAATTACATTCAAAGAGAGGATATAAAAATGGTAAAACAAGTAATGGTTCGTGTTACTGACGAAAGACAGGGTTTTCTATCAGAGTTTGGTGAACTTTCAGCAAAGAAAGTAGAAGACAATGTAGTGGGTACAACTTATGTGGTTGAGTCACCGTCTGGTGATGAAGTTGTTTTAAAACCAAATCAAGTTGTAGAGGTTTAATAATTGTATGTGGTTACTTAATTATAGATTACTTTCCAAAGTACTTCCAGTTGTTTTTCTACTATTAGTAACTTCATTAACTTTTATTCTTAGATCTGTTAATGAAAAATCTAAAAAAGAAGATTCAGAAGAAACCAATGAAACTGAAACATCTCCTGTTGAAGTAGAAATTGAAGATGAATCAGAAGAACAAGTTGTTGAAGTAGAAATCGCAGATGAAACAGAAGAAGAACCGACATCTGTTGTATCAACTCCTGTTACTCAGGTAGATGGTTTACCTCCAAAAGCTATCACTGCTCTTCAAGAAGCTCGAATTTTAACGGTAGAGCAACTTTCCGAATGGACTGATGAAGAACTTCTTGCATTAAAAGGTATTGGTAAAAAATCTCTTGATAAACTAAGAAATTTTAAAATATAATAAAAAATATAGTAAATAAAAAGCCAATAGAAATATTGGCTTTTTTTATTTAAAAATTTAATACTTTTTCTTCAATAACAATATTATTTATAAAAATACAGGAATTGTTTTTTTTAGATTTAATTTTGTTTAATAATAAATATTTTTAATTCTATTGATAAAATAAAAAAAAGATGTATTCTAATTAAACGCTGATTAATTAGGATTTTTTTTATGAAAAAAATATTATCAAAAAGAAGAACAACGTTTGTATTATTTTTAGAAGGTTTTGTATCTGTATCTCTACAAATGTTAATGATGAGACAACTTGTTCCATTTATAGGAAGCTCAGTAGTAGTATCAAGTCTTGTTGTTGGTTTTTTCTTAGCATCTCTTGCATTAGGATATACTGTTGGTGGAAGAGTAAAAGAAAATCATATAGCTAAACTAATTAAGAATTTAACCATATCAAGTATTTTATTAGGTATAGGCATATCATATCCTACAATGGATATATCATTTACCTATTTAAGTGAATTAATTAATAATCCTTTAATAGAAACTTCAATCGTATTAACAGTTTTCCTTGCACCAGCCGTATTTTTACTTGGACAAACTGTACCTTTATTAACTAATTTTTATAAAAGTTCCAGAGTGTCAGAAATAGCAGGTGATTCATTTGCAATCAATACAGTAGGTTCTGTTTTAGGAAGTATTATTACTGCTTTGTTCTTTTTTTACTATTTTGGTATGGGAGCAACAGTATTAATAGATGTTGTATTGATTACAATAGTTATGTTTTTACTATTAGATAAATCACAATATTTAAAGCAAGGTATTATTATGGCTTTAGTGATAACTGCAACTTACTTTTTAAATATAAATTATGAAAAAAATAATTTTAAATTAACAAATGCTTATAATAATTATCAAGTAATAGATCAAACAATTCAAGGTGAATTAATCAAAGTGTTTAAAATGAATAGAAGTTATTCAAGTGGTTTAAAAAAGAATGGTTCAAGTTGGGATTATATTGAATATACTAAAACAATATTATTCTCACATTTAGGAATAAAAAACAAAGATATATTAGTATTAGGAGCAGGTGGTTTTACTTTAAGTAACGGGTCAAGAGTTCCAGAAAATAATTTTACTTATGTCGATATAGATCCTGATATAAAAGAAGTTGCTGAAAAAGAATTTTTAAATAAAAAAATTAATGGAGAATTTGTAGCAAAAGATGCAAGAGTGTTTGTTAAGAAATCTAAAAAACAATATGATGCTATTTTAGTTGATTTATACTCAAATAAATCAACAATTCCGTGGCATTTATTAACCAAAGAATTTATGTTAGATATAAGAAAAACAACAAAAGAAAAAGGAGTTGTAATATTTAATATTATTTCAGGTGGTATGTTTGAAGATGATTACGGAAAAAATATTTATAACACAATAAATTCAGCATTCCCTTACTGTCATAGTATGCCATTATACTTTACGGAAGGAAAAACAAATCTTCTTTATATTTGTAAAAATATAAATGAAAAAGAAAAAACTATTTACATTGATGATGTATCAAGAAGTCCTTTTGAAGAAATGAGAACAAAAGATTAATTAAGTTCTCTTTAAATTAATTCTTTTTGCAACGGCATTGGTTTGTTTACTCAATGCCTTTTTTTCTTCATATTCTAATTCTTTATTTTTCATATCTAAAATTAAATCAGATTTAACTTTTGCTTCTCTTAGTTCTCTAAAATTATATGAAGTTTGTAAAGATTCAGTTTGAGATTTTATTTTTTCTTTTAATTCTTTTTGTCTTTTTTCAATTTCTTGTAATTCTTTATATTCCTCTGAACTTTCTATTGTCGAAGTAATAATATCACTTACTTTTTGAAAACGACTATTATTTTTTTCAGCTTCTTGTTGAGCTTCATTAAATTTAATTTCTTCTCTTTTTTTATTAAGCAATAATTCAATTTCATTTTCAACTTTTACAACATCTTGATTAATATCATAAGTATTTGAATTAGTAATATCTTTTATTTTTTCAAAAACTATTGTTCTTGGTGATTTATCAAGTTCTTTAATGAATTTATTTAAAGTTTTAAGATGTTCTTTAAATTCTTCAACCGAAAATGGTTTACTATGAATAAGTTTGTCTTCTTCATTAAAATAAGAAAGTTGTATACTCTGTTCATTTGTATCTTTATTATTGAAATCAAAAGAAATAGCAAACGAATGATTATCGTAAGGCATTCCACCTTTATCATTTTTTTGTTTAGAATTAAAGAAAATAATATGATCTGATATTATTTCTGGAATTACTTTAGGTGTTTCTCTATCACCCCAATAACTACTAGCATAATCAATTCTTCCTTGTCTTTTATCTTTTGCTTCAAATACATATTCTTCTTCTAAATTGTTTTTGAAATTATCTAATTGACCTTTCAATCTTTTCATTGGTGTAAAAACTTTTGACATTCATATTCCTTTTTTATTTTTATTTTATCATAAAAATATATTTCTTTATAAAATTTAATAAATTATTTTTTGGTTTATATATTTCCTTTATTATTTTGTTTCTTTCTTGTTGATTAATGTTCTTTAATTTTTTATTTATATAATCTCTATAAAATAATAACTCATTTTTGTTAGCTTCATTTAAAGCAAATAGAATAAGTTGTCTTTTGTCTTTTTTGCACAAATTATTATGTAATTTATATTTAAAAAAGATTTTTTCTTTTTTTATTAAAGCAAAAAACCATTTTGGCACATAAAATACAGAAGATAAAAAATAAACTAAAAATATAAAAAATATAACCAGATTCACTTCTCTTGATATATTAATAAAGTAATTAAATATTAAAAATGTAGTAGAAAGGACAAAAGAATTAAGAATGATAAATATTTGATGAAAAAATTCATGTAAGCTATAAATTTTATTTATTTTTGATAAATACTTATCAAAATGAGAACTAAATACTTTTTTTACTGTTACTTTCATAATTTCACCTATTGAGTATTTAATGTACAATTTATACTATTATGTATAAAAATCAAATAATTTTAAATAGATTTAATTATTTTATTTCTTACTTTATTTATACTTCTATCTCTTGTTTTAAATTCAAAATTAATTTTTTCTTCAATTAGTTTTTTATCAAAAGTTTCTATTATTTCATTTCTATATTCTTCTTTAAAAATTTTTGATTTATTAATAATTAATTTTTCTTTATTCATTAAGGTTTTATAATCCATATCATTTATTATATCAATAATCTTTGATTTTTTATAAGAATCATTTCTACAATAATGAACATAAGATCTTAGCATTTTAAAATATTCTCCATTTTTTGAAAAATGCTTTTTAAAAAACCAAAATAAATCTCTTATAGGTTTTAATAAAAGTATTTGAAATATAATGGGAAATATTATTAACGGACTTGTAATATTCATAAAAAATAATAAATAGAATATAAATCCATTAACAAAAAATAAAACAAAATAAATAACAGAATAAATTTTTTTATTGAAGTTAAAATATAAAAATTTATCTTCTTCTTTTTCTTTATATTTATTAAAAAATTTTTCTAACATATTATTTACCTTTATATTTCCTTTATAATACTTTGTTTTTTATGTTTTTTTATTTTATTTTGAATATTTGATTTTTTATTTTGATAATAATCAAGTTGTTGTTCATAAACTTCTAAAATTTCTTGTTGTTTTTCTTCTGGTAAGTGAGATATTTTGTTTAAAATAATATCTTCTACTTCTAATAACTCTTCAAAATTCGCTTTTTTAATTCTACTAATAACTTGACTATAATAATCAGAAAGTAATCCATAAAGTCGTATTTTTTGTTTTCTTTCTTTATTTTTATTAATTAGTTTTCTTCCAACAAACATAAAGGTTACACATATAAAAGAAGGCGCAAGCATAACTAGAAGAAAAATAAATGAATAAAAACTTCTATTTTGTTGATATACTTCTATATCCATATTTGAAACAAAGAAAATAAGAGGAATCACAGAAATCAAAAGTAAGGCAAGATTTACTAATAGTCCTCTGAAAAACAAAGAATACTTTTTTTTATGCAATTTATTATATATTTTTTGAGTTTCAAAAAATCTTTTGGAAAGTAGAGTTTTTATTTTCATTATCATCCTTATAATTGTTGAACTATTTTTTTATTAATTGATTCTTTATTACTTTTTTGAATAATTTGTTCTTTTTGATTTTCAAAAAAATCTAACGAATTTTCAAGAATGTCATATATTTCTATTCTTTTATTTATTTTTACTTTTATGCTATAATATTTACTAAATAGGTTTCTAAATGTCATAAATTATTCCTAAAATTTTAAAGTATTATACAATAAATAAAAAAAAATTCAATAAAAATATTGATTAATAAAAATTATTAAGTTATAATACAATCAAGATATAAAAAAGGAAAAAATAATATGTTTAACAACATTGCTATAATAATAAGAAGAATACATCGAAGGTAAACCCAACGATGTATTGGGTGTTGCCTAAAAGAAAGCAACCCCAAGTTAAACATAAAAAATAACTCTTGGTGTTGCAACCAAGAGTTTTTTTTTGCTCTAAATAAAATAAAAAAACATAAAAAATATTCCATAATTAGGAAGGGATAATTACAACCATAAATAATGTAAGTTATTGATTTAATTAAAAAAAATATAAAAAAAGTATTGACATTAAATAAAAATATAGATATACTTTAAGACATAAGATAACAAAGCGACCATAGCTCAATTGGTTAGAGCAACCGACTCATAATCGGTAGGTTGTAGGTTCAAGTCCTACTGGTCGCACCAAATTATATTGGATCTATAGTTAAACAGGATATAACACTAGCCTTCTAAGCTTGTATTCGAGGTTCGAGTCCTCGTGGATCTGCCAAATTTTAATTGCTCCGTTAGCTCAGTTGGTTAGAGCATGCGACTCATAATCGTTGTGTCCTTGGTTCGAGTCCAAGACGGAGCACCAAATAAAATGGGTGCGTAGCTCAGTTGGATAGAGCAGTAGCCTTCTAAGCTATTGGTCGTAGGTTCGAATCCTACCGTACCCGCCATTTTATGCTCCTTTAGCTCAATTGGTTAGAGCGCCCGACTCATAATCGGTAGGTTTCAGGTTCAAGTCCTGAAAGGAGCACCATTTTTAATGCTGGCATAGCTCAATTGGAAGAGCATAGACCTTCTAAGTCTAGGGTTGTAGGTTCGAGTCCTACTGTCAGTGCCATTTAATTTTCTAATGAATTATACCATTTTCTTAAAATAAAAATAAATTCACCTGAGTTAATATTTCTTGCACGTACTACTTTTTTATTTATTAAAGATTTTATTAATTTTTCATTATATTCAACATCTTCAATTTTTAAACCATTTTCTTCAAAAAGTTGAATTAGTTCTTTTGGAAAGTCTTCTGCTATTATATAAGCATGTTCTTTATAGAATCCTTCAATTTCAGTATTTTTAAATAAAGAAAATCTATTTTTATATTTAAAATATTCTTCACCTTGGCAAGCTCCATAGGTTTTATAACCTAATTCATTTAATTTTTTAATATATGTTATTAATGCTAAATCAACTTTAACAAAACCAGCATGTTTGAGGTAGATATATTCTGATTTATGGGAATAACAGTTTTTAAATAATAAAGATATAGGTTTTAATACAAAAGATAAAATATAATTAATTAAAAATAGAAAGAAGTGCTTAATGAAAGTCATATAATTCCTTATAATAATTATTTAATATTAACAGAATAATTTTTACAAGCAATATTAAAATTCTTGTATTTTTTTAATACTATGATATAATAAGCACATAAAAATATATTAGAGGATATAAATATGATAAAATCTTTATTCAATTATGAATTTGATTCAAAAAACGAAATTATAAAAAGTATAGCGAAGATGCTTTTTGTTGTTTTTGCTTTCTATATGTTAGTAGTAGCAAACGTATTAATGTTTATTTGGTCAGATGAACCTGATACATTTAACGTACAACAAATTACAACTGAATTTAATGAAAAACACGGTTTAGAAACCGTTGCTGGTTCTCATACTATGGCAACAACTATTCATATGAGTGATGTTCTATTAAATAAAACAGGCGGATATCTAAGCAATGATGTAACTTATCCAAGTGTTTTTATGGATAATATCCCACGTTGGGAATTTGGTGTTGTTGAAATTCAACGTGTAATGGCATTATCATTAAGAAAAGATTTAAGTCGCTCACAATCTCAAAGTCAAGAAAACAAAGACTTAATTAATGCTCAAACAGCATATAATAATGATCATGCAAAGTGGATGTTGCCAAGTGCTGAATCTAAATATAATGAGTCTATGAATTCTATGATTGCATTTACAAAAGACATGGCAGATCCTTCAAAAAGTGAAGCTCAATTTTATACAAGGGCTGATAATTTACGTGATCTTCTTGAAGAATTAAGTAAAAAGTTAGGTTCTTTATCACAAGGTCTTAGTGAAGCTTCCCCAAATGTAAGAGTGAATACAGATCTTGCAAATGATGCAACAGCAGAGCAATCAACAGTAACAAGTAAATATGTTCCTGTAAAAACTAAATGGAATAAAATTGATGATGTATTCTATGAAGCAAGAGGACAATCTTGGGCAATGCTTCATATTTTAAAAGCTGTTAAATATGATTTTGATTCTGTATTAAAGAAGAAAAATGCTCATGCAAGTTTAGATCAAATTATTAAAGAATTAGAAGATGCACAACAACCTGTGGGTTCATTAATAATACTGAACGGTGAAGGGTTTGGTCATATACCTAATCATTCATTTATTATGGCAAACTATATTTCACGAGCAAATGCTGCAATTATTGATTTAATTGACTTGCTAAATCGTGGTTAATATACTACAATAGTATTAAATAATATATGATATGACTCCAATAAGGTATATTGGAGTCTATTTTTTTAGGAGATAATATATATGAAAGAATATTACCAAATAAAACAAATAAATGAAGCTGATTATAATAATATTTATGTTGTAGGTGATATACATGGTATGTTTCATATATTAGAAAAAAAATTAAAGAAAATAGGTTTTAATAAGGATACTGATTTATTAGTAGCCACTGGTGATTTAGTTGACCGTGGTAAAACAAGTATAGAAGCCATAGATTATCTACAAAAAAAATGGTTTGTTTCTGTATTTGGTAATCATGACTATAAATTTATGAATCTTCCAAATAAAGGTTATTCTGATTTATTTCCACCAGAAGAATATTTTGATAAGCAATTAAAACCAAAAGATGTTAGGTTATTCAAAGAAATATTTAGTAAATATTTAGCTGCTGCCATTCAAATAAATTTAAAAAATGGAGAAAAACTAGGTGTTATTCATGCTGGTATAGGTATTCATGATTCATGGGAGTTGTTTACTAAAAAACTGTCATTAGGTGATTACTACACTATTGAAAGAGCAATTTGGGATAGACCAATAGCAAAATTAAGAATGCTAAAAGAAAGAATTGATAACAATGATATTACTGAAAGACAGTTTTATGATTTTATAGAAAGAAATAGACTTAATAAGAATTTTCCTGAATTAAATGATAGATCTTATGTGTTTTTTGAAGAAATATTTGATTTTTATGAAGAAAAGGTAGGAGTTCCCGATCTTAAAGCATTAATTACAGGTCATAATATAGTATCATCAGAAGGAAAAGTATTATCAATTGCTAATCGTTACTTCATAGATACAGGTGCATTTTTAAAAGAACCTTTTTATAATAAAAAAGGTGAAGTTATTAAACCTTTAAAAGATAATAAATATAAATTAAGTATACTAAATATAAAAAATTTTTAAAATTTTTGTTAAAAAGAATATTATATAATTGTTTTTTTGAGTTTTTTTATTTGCAAAAAATATTTTTAATAATATATTAGAAAAGGGAGCAATAAAAAACGGGAGACAATATGTTTGCTGAAATAGTAAATAAAATAAAAGAAGTATTAAAAATAGAACAACCGCTTTTATTAACAGTAACAAAAGAGCAAGTAGTTAATTCTATTAGAAATGTACTATTAAAAGAAATAATTCAATTAACAAAAATGAATAAAGAAGTACAAGAAAATAATGAAAATTATAAACTAAATTTATCTCAGTTTTATTTAATTCATTATTCAAGCAAAAAAAATGATGTAAATATGGATATGTTAAAGATGTATCTTGAAATAAATAACATTGTAAAAAATATTGAAAACAAAGATATATCAAACAAAGAAATAATAAAAAAGGTTATAGATAATATTGATATGGAAGAACTAAATAAAGATAGAATTGAAAAATTCATGTATGAATTTGAACAAATAGTACAAGTATTTAGTTTAGATGAAAGTAAAAAATTAGATTTATTAGACAACCACAAAAAGTCAGTTTTTAATCAATATGTAGATACATTTATAAAAAATAATGGAAAAATAGAGAAGTATTTGAAATCCTAGAAGTTTTCAAATACTTTTTTCATCTCTTCTTCTAATTTGAAATCACCTAATTTAACATATTCTCTATTTCCATTTTCATCAATTAAAGTAATTTCTTTAAACTTAATTCTTAAAGAAGTGCTTGGTAATTTATATTTCTTATTACTATAAAAAACCGTGCTATTTTCTTCTAAATTTTCAAAATTAAAATCAGAAATTTGTTCAAAATTATTTAATATTAATTTGCCTACTTCTGTATTATATTTGATTCCTACAATATTAATATTACAATTTAATTGTAATGATTTTTTTAATATATCTAAATGTTCTTCTACACTTGAAAATCGATCAAACCATAATGTTATTTTAGCTGCTTCATTCATATTAATTTCCTACCGAATTTAAATGATTATAATTATTTTTATTAAAAATTGCAAGAAAATATTTATTACTAAAAGCAATAAGCATTATAAAAGATAAAATATAATGAATTAATAATCCAAAGAATAATCCTATTTCTTGATAATAATAATCACCTAAAAATAAACAAATAGGAAGTAAAACAACCCCTTTTATAAAATTAATATAAAAAACAAAATTATGTTTATCCATGACAGTTAAATAAGAACTGTATATAGAATAAATACATTGGATAATTAAAGCCCCTGATAAAATTCTAATAAATAAAACAACAGTATTAAGAGATTCACCTTCAAGTTTAAATAACATACCTAAATCTTCAACAAAGATATTTAATAATGTAACAAAAACAAAAAATAATCCACTTATTAACTTAAAAGAATATAACAATGCTTCATTTTTTCTTTTTGAATTATTTACATTTTGTCCTGAAAACATAATTATACTTGTTCCGATAGCAAAAGCAAAAATAACAATAAACTTTTCAAGTCTAAAAGCCACCCCATATCCAGCCATAAATTCAGTTGAATATTGATTAATAAATAAAACAGTAATTAATGTTGTTAATGGAGTAACAAGTTGATTCATAGTTATAGCAGGTAATAATTTTATGTATTTACTAATATCAAGCTTTTTAGCTTTAAATGTATAATTGTATTTAATATAAACAATATAGTATATATAAATAAAAGAAAAAATCCAAGAAAACATCGTTGCAATAGCAGCCCCTTCTGCACCTAAATTAAAATAGAAAATAAAAATAGGATCTAAAATAATATTAAAAAAAGCAGAAATAAACATAGTATGTCCTGCATATTTAGAATTTCCTTTTCCACGAAGAAAATTTCCCATTAACATAGAAGCAAAACATAAAGGAATGCCTATATAGTGCCACTTTGAATACCATATTGCTTTATCTCTTAATTCTGGTGAGACACCTGATAAATCTAATATTGAAGGTATTGAAAAAAATAAAATAATCATTGTTATTAAACAAATAGAAAACATTATTTTATTAATATAATTAGAATAATAAATAAGCCCATCTTTATTATTTTTATACATTTTCGAAAGAAATATAACTTTTGCACCCGCAATACCAGAGAATAATGTAAGTATTATAAAAACAAAAGGATTAGAAAAAACAGAAGCAGCTAAATCTACTTCACTTTTTAAACTTAGAAAAAATGTATCTACTAAACCTAGTAGATATATAGAAAATAAACCTACGAAATTTCCGTAGGTTAGTTGTCGAATAGTTAATGGAATTTTTGTTTCTGTAAGATCTCGCATTTGTTATTATTATCCTAAATTATATATATTCATTATAACTAAAAAAAGGCTTAAAATCAAAAACAAATTGACTTTTTTTTTAAATAATTTAAAATTACTTAAAATTTAGGAATAATCAATGAAAAAAATATTAACTTTAATTATTTTATGTATATCAATGTACTCAAATTCAACAGAAATGACTGTCGATATTAAAAAAACATTCGAAGAAAAAGTATTAAGAAAACTAACAAATGATAATCAGCATGTTTGTGTATTAGGAATTGTTAATTTAAAAACAAGATTATTAGACGTTGAAGGTAGATTTTCTTCTGATTATAGTTATGTTAACTTATACAATCCAGAAAATAGTGAACTTTTTAAATGTAAAGATTACTATAAAGTTAATAAGAATTTAGAAATAAAAAAACTTCAAACATTACCAAATAAAAATCAACATATTTGTCACTTAAATCATATATATAGTAGATCAATAAATAATTCAGTCGGTTTATTTAATAAAACAAAATCTTATATATATAACAATGTTTATGATATTCGAACTGAAAAACCTTTGGAATGTAAAAACTATAAAGAATATATTCTATATTTAACAGAAATTCAACATAAATTATAAAATATGGTCGGTGCAGTAGGACTCGAACCTACAACCTACTGGTTAAAAGCCAGTTGCTCTACCTAATTGAGCTATACA
>CEUY01032482.1_pt1 | contig 24402 bp, 23 predicted proteins | sample 361481 | NCBI WGS metagenome assembly CEUY01 (sample SAMEA2622737, study PRJEB7988) | marine metagenome | isolation source: saline water (ENVO:00002010), including | reverse complement strand
AGCTGTAGCGGAAGAACCTAAAGCTGAAGCAGAGGAATCTAAAGAAGATTCAAAATCTTCAACTTCTTCATAAATTTTTATTATGTATAGTTATGCAGAGATAGCTGTAGATTCTCCAGCTAATTTGCATTCAACATTTTCTTATTCGGTACCAAGTTTAATTAAGTTGTTACCTGGACAAGTAGTTTTAGTTCCATTTGGAGCACGTATTATTCCAGGTGTCGTAATTAAGTTAACAGAAAAACCTCAAGTATCTGATACCAGAGATATTGTTTGTGTATTAGAAGATTCTCCTTTACTTAGCGAGTTTCAATTAGATTTAGCTTTATGGATTAGTGAATATTATTTTTGCAGCTTGTTTGATTGTTTAAAATTAATGTTTCCTCCTGGGTTCAGGATAAAATCAAAAAGAGTTCTTTCAATAATAAATTTTCATAAGATTTGTTTGAATAATTTTACTGATTTTCAGAGGATAATAATAAATTATATTAATAATCGTAGAATTGTAAGCTATGATAAATTACAAAATGCATTTGGAGAACAAGTACCATTAACTGTTAAGGGTTTAATAAATAATAATGTTATTAAAAGCGATTATATAGTTGATAGCACAAGAATAAAATCTAAATATATTAAATATGTACGATTGGCTCAAAATGTAATTTCTAATTACAAAGATTTATTACTTGAGCAGATTAAGAGGTCACCAAAAAAGAAAGTTTTATTGGATGCATTATTATCAAATACAGTAGGTATGATATTGTCCGAGGCTAGAAAAACATATGGCTCTAGCGTGGTTAATTCTATGATAGCGAAAAATTGGCTCGAAGTATATTCAGTACAATTTGTACGAGACCCTTTGTCAAAAAAAAGTTTTTTTTCTGAAAGCAATATTAATCTTACTTCAGATCAAAAAAATGTATCTTTGAATATTAAAAATAGTATAGGAAATTTAAAGTTTAAAGATAAAACCTTCCTTTTATTTGGAGTTACAGGTAGCGGTAAAACAGAAGTATATATTGATACAGTTTTTAATTGTATATCGAAAGGTAAAACAGCATTAATTCTTGTTCCTGAGATATCTTTAACTTATCAAATAGTTTCTAGATTCTATAAAAAATTTCCTAACAAAATAGCTGTTTTGCATAGTGGTTTAACTCCTGGGCAGAGATTTGATCAATGGCAATTGATTAAATCAGGTAGATTTGAAATAGTAATTGGTTCTAGAAGCGCTATATTTGCTCCAATACCAAATTTAGGATTAATAGTTTTAGATGAAGAACATGAATGGACTTATAAGCAGTCTGATATGGCTCCTCGTTATCATACTAGAGAAGTTGCGTTAAAGATTGCTGAATTAAGAAAAGCTACACTTGTTTTAGGAAGCGCTTCGCCTTCTCTAGTAAGTTACAAAAATGCTTTAGATGGAAAATATAAATTATTAAAGATGAATAAAAGAGTAAGGGATTTTAAATCATTAATTAAAGGGAATAATAAATTATTAGAAAAAAATGACTCAATGCCTTCTATAGAGATAATCGATATGAGAGATGAAATTAAGAAAGGCAACAATAGTATATTTAGTAAAAGGCTTAATGAAGTTTTTCAAGATAGCTTAAATAGAGGTGACCAGGTAATATTTTTTGTTAACAGAAGAGGGTTTTCTTCTTATATGCAATGTAATGGATGTGGGTTAACTGTATCTTGTCGTCGTTGTTCTATTGCTTTAACTTATTATAGAGACATAGATAGATTAATATGTAATTATTGTGGTTATAAAATAGTAATTCCGGTTAGATGTTCTAAATGTTCTAGATATCAATTAAATAAATCAGGATTTGGGACTCAGGCTGTTTTTGAATATATAAAAAATAATTTTCCACATATTTCTATTCTTCGAATGGATAGGGATTCTACAAATTTACATAATTCACATGAAAAAATATTGAATGAATTTTCCAGTGGTGATGCACAAGTGTTAATTGGTACACAAATGATAACAAAAGGACTTCATTTTCCAAATGTAAATCTTGTTGGAGCGCTTTCTGCAGATGTAGGACTTGGATTACCTGATTTTACTTCTAATGAGAGAGTTTTCCAACTACTTTGCCAAGTGGTTGGAAGGTCTGGAAGAGGTGTTTCAGAAGGAATAGGTATACTTCAAACATTGCAACCTGAACACCATTCAGTTATTTCTGCATCTTCTCAAGATTATGAAAGTTTTTATAATATTGAATCAGATTTAAGAAAAAATAAATTTAACCCACCTTTTCAGAATTTAATTAGGTTACTTTTTTTGCATCCGAATAAAGCAAAATGTGAACAAGAAGCTATAGATTTTACAAAAAAAGCTAAGAAGAAACGTGATGATATGTCACTAAATAATGTTGTAGTATTGGGTCCAAACCCTGCATATCCAAATAGAGTTCGAGGTAATTATAGGTGGAATGTTGTATTTAGAGGAGATAAACCTAGAGATTTGTTAAAGGACATGATAATTCCACGAATATGCTCTGTGGATGTGGATCCAATTAGCCTTCTTTAGTAATTAATTTTTCTGTCCTCTTCTTAGTACTTTTCCTGGTCTTGCTTGTGTATGTACACCTTTATCAACAATTGGGATACCCTTAACTAATACAAAAGGAATACCTGCTGCGTATTGGTGAGGTTCCTCAAAAGTTGCCTTGTCTATTACTTCATCAGGGTTGAAAATCACAATATCAGCTATTTTTCCAATTTCAATTGTCCCTCGGTTTTGTAAATTCAATCTCTGTGCTGGAAATCCAGTCATCTTATAAATTGCATCTTCTAATGTAAGAACTGAAGGTTTTTCTCTAACATATCTTCCTAATATTCTAGGGTGAGTTCCGTAATATCTAGGGTGAGGTAATGCTTTCTTATAAAATCCATCAGTAGACATTGCTCTTCCATCAGATCCAATCATACCTAATTTATGAGACATAAAGTATCTAACGTCACCTTCAACTCTATTATGAACTCGTGTAGGGACTGAGCCTTTTTCTTCTTCTACTAATTGTAATACAGCTTCAGCTGGCTCTACATTTCTCTCTTTTGCAATTTCTTCTACTGATAGTCCAAGTAAGTGTTTGTTAGATTCATTATTAATATATGCAATCTTCCATGTATCCCATAGAGGGCTTATCCCTCCTATTCCTTCTGCTACTTCTTCTCTAATTTTTCTTCTTGTATTGGGGTCTTTTAATCTAGACATATATTTATCTAGGGTACCAGCTTGTGCCCATAATGGAATAGTTTGGTTTAATCCGGCGCCTGCAGCAGTATATGGGTACATATCATATGTTATATCTAGTCCAGAATCATTTGCTTTTTCAAATAAATCAATCATTGATTCTCCCTGACCATACAATCTTCTATCTGTTATAGCTAAATGAGAAAATTGAACAGGAATATTAGATTTAACTCCAATTTCAATTGCTTCTTCAATTGGTGCTAAGTTATTCCCAGTGTTTACTCTTGCATGAGTAACATAAAATACACCTTCATAATGTGAAATTGCTTTACAAAGTTCTATTATTTCTGCAGTTGATGAATAAGCTGAGGGAGCTACTGATAAACCTGTAGATAACGAGTAGGCTCCTTGCTCAATTGCTTCAGCTGCTAAATATTTCATATCTTTCATTTCTGATTCACTTGCTGGTCTGTCCTCAGTAGCGCCTGAAGCTACTTGAAGTGCTGCTTGCCCAAGTTGAGGTACAACATTGATACTAATTCCATTATTTTCTAAATCATTTGCCCAGTCGTCTAAAGTGTTCCAGGTCCAAGTTTTGTTAGATACTAAAGTCTGACCTATAAATTCTTGTAATTTTTCTGGTCCTGCTTTACCTGCTGGGAAAGTTGAATAACTGCAATTACCAGTTACTTCTGTTGTAACTCCTTGGTAGGCTTTGCTTTCACCTCCAGGGTCAACTAAAAGAGATACATCAGAATGCGTATGCATATCTATAAATCCTGGAGATACAATAAGGTTTGTAGCATTTATAAATCTATTAGCATTAGAATCTTTTAAATTACCTATAGCTGATATTTTACCGTTTAAAATACCTATATCTGATTTGAACCTTTTACTACCGGTTCCATCGATTATAGTTGAGTTTTGAATTATAATATCAAACATATCAATCTCCCAATAGGCTGAGTTATTATTTGTAAGCAGAATGTTAGCTTGTTATTAAAAGTATTACAATAGTTGTATTGGGGAATTATAAACATAATATTGATTAAATATATATTTATAATTGTTTTTGTTTTGAATTATAATATTGTGATTATTTTATTAAGTACTAATTGACTTAAAATTAAATCCTTAATTTGTTAGGACGAGTATTGCGTTTTTCTAGGCAGTTTATAAATGTTACTATTGCTGATTTTATTGTTCGATCAGCATATCAAATGGGGAAGACTCCTCTTTTGCCAGTATTTGCACAAACGTTGGGTGCTGGGGAAGTTTTTCTAGGGCTAATAGTGTCAGTTTCTACATTGACTGGGATTATTTTAAAACCTATAGTAGGAGTTTTGTCAGACATATGGGGTCGACGTTCATGGTTGATGTTGGGGACTCTATTCTTTACTATTATGCCATTTGTTTATAGATGGGTTTCAACTCCAGAAGAGTTGTTTACAGTAAGAATAATTCATGGTGTAGCAACTGCTATTTATGGGCCTGTAACTTTAGCTTTTGTTGCAGAAATGCATTCTCATTCTAGAGCAGAAAGATTAGCTTGGTTTGGGTCAGCTCGTAATGGAGGGTATATTGTAGGGCCAGCTTTAGGAGGGTGGTTGCTATTAATATTGGACCCTGTTTCTGTTTTTACCATTATTGGGTTTTTGAGTGTACTTGCATTTATTCCATTAATTGGTATTGCAGATATGAAAAAAATGGAATTTGAGCATAATTTATTTTTTTCACACATAATTTCTTCTTTTATGGCGGGCAGTCGTAATATTTCAGTTTGGATAGCAGGGATACTTGAAGCCTTTATATATATGATTTTATATGCTATAAAAGCTTTTTTGCCAATATATGCAAGTAGCAGTGTTGGATTTAATATTGCAGTAATTGGAATGTTTTTTTCAATTCAAGAAGCTGTGAGATTAATTTTTAATCCATTAGGTGGCAGAATGGCAGATAAAATTGGATATAAATTTGTTATTATTGCAGGTGCATTAATACTAGCATTTTCATTATTTTATTTAACTATTATTGATAAAGTTATATTTTTTGTTATAGCAGCAGTGTTTATGGGTATTTCTCAAGCATTAATATTTCCAGCTGTAATTGCACAAATTTCTAGTCAAATTGATAAAGATAATTTAGCTACTAGTATGGGCTTAGTAGGGTCTCTTAAAAACCTTGGTAAGGTTTTAGGGCCTACTTTAATTGGTATATTAATTTATTATTTTGATTATGTACAGAGTTTTCGTATATTAGGAGTGCTTTTGATTATAGGATTATTTGTTACTCTTTGCATTTTAAAATTACATAAAAAAAGAATAGCTAATATTTATTAGCTATTCTTTTTTAAAGTAGTTATATTAATATCTTCCTAGTATGATCTTATCTTAATCTATATATACCCATTCCAACTGACCATACAACTGTACCTCCGAAGCAGAAACCTGTTACTAGTTGAGAAATTTCAGCATTAATTGGATAAATAATTAAACTTGCAATTATAGCAACTAATCCAACTAAAATGGCTAAATATGTTAACCATTCATGGCTATAATGATTATGAAATAGAGCAAGCCCTATTAATATCATACCAGCTCCAAATGATACTGAACCTAGAACTGTAATTGCAACATTAGCACTATGTGCAACTCCTCCAGCCATTACTAATTGTTGATCCATTGCTGTTCCAGTAAGTTTTGCACCATATTCTATTTCTGTTAGAACTAAAGCTTGGCCAATAATAGCCCATGATATTACTGCAAAGCAAATTAATAAAAATCCTGGACTTGCCCATACTTTACCAGGTGTATCTTGTAATGCAGAATTTATTCCTGCAACTCCTACAACCCATCCAAGAAGACCTATTGTTACTAGTAAAGCACCCATAGTGGCTTCGTCTTGGTTGCTTCCTAAAGATTGTAGCCATGTAGCAGCATCATCTGGGTTTAAACCTAAAGTTTGTTGCAACATGAAACCAGTTATAGCTATTATGGATCCAAGTATAAGGGCAATCCCTGTAACACTTGGTATTTTAGCATGCATTTCATTGTCTTGAGACATTAGAAACTCCTTAATTTCTGTTTTTAATAGCATTAATATAAATCTAGTTATTTAATGATAATAGTAGTTTTAGGTATATTTTTTGCTTTATTTTATTAAATCTTTGGATATTTAGTTGATATAAATAAATTTTTATAGTTTTAAGTTTCAATTTTTTTAAAAATATGTTAAATGTATTGTAAGGTAAATTATGAATTTTGAATCAAATAAAGGCAAGATTTTAACAGTTAATGGATTAATTAATCCAGAAGATTTAGGGTTTACTCTTCCTCATGAACATTTCTATGTAGATCTAAGAAAAAACCATCAGTTGCCTGAAGATTTGACTAAATCTGAATTAGATTATTGCAATGCTAAGTTAAATTTATCTAATTTAGCATATGCAAGAGCTGGTTATCCTCTTCAAGATAATTATATATTGAGCCCAAAAGAAGAGCAGACAATGATTCAAGAGGTTTTAGAATTTAAGAGAATGGGAGGGAAGTCCCTAGTAGATCCTACTAGCATTGGATTAGGAAGGAATCCATTGGCAATTAAAAAAATATCAGATCTTACAGGCTTAAATATTGTATTAGGTTGCAGTTGGTATCAAAAAGTATTTCACCCGGAAAATCTTGATCAAAAAAACATAGAAGAGTTAACAGATCAGATATTAAACGAAATTAATTGTGGTATAGATAATACAGGTATAAAACCAGGTATAATTGGCGAAATTGGAGTAAATGCAAAGCCATTAATAGAAAATGAAATAAAGGTTATTAAAGCATCGTCTATTGCAAGTAAAATTTCTGGGCTATCTATGTTATTTCACGGACCTCCATATGAAGATCATAATAGAGTATTGGATATGGTCGAAGAGCAAGGAGTAGCCCCCGGTAGAGTTGTATTTGGGCATTGTGATCGCCTAGCCGAAGATGTTTCAAAACTTCTTTCTACTTTGGCTAGAGGAGTGTATGTCGAATTTGATTGTTTAGGTAATGATGGCTCTGCAAAACCTTGGGATATGGCTACAATAATAGTTGCAAAAGTTATTCCTGAATTGATAAAGTCAGGTTATGCGAATAGAATTTTAATTTCTCAAGATATTTGTAAGAAAGTGCATTTAAAAAAATTTGGTGGAACTGGCTATTCTTTTATTTTAGAGGAGTTTATTCCATTTTTGAAAAACATGGGAATAAGTAATTCTGATATAATTCAAATTACTGAGAATAATCCAAGAGACTTGTTAACTATTATTTAATCTTAATTAGTAAAGGGATGAGAATTGGGCAAAGTAGATATAGATTTTAAATCATCAGTACCAGTTTTTGATTGTAATGTTTCTTTGGGTAGAGTGCATACAAGGCGCCTTGTTGTAGATACTCCAGAAGAAACTATATCAGCTATGGATCATGTAGGAGTTAAGAGTGCATTAATCCATAACCCTTATGGAGTAAACTATGACCCAGTTGATGGTAATAAAAAATTAATCGAATCTATTAAAGGCATCTCTAGATTTATACCACAGTTTACTTGTAATCCTTCAACGTTTGATTTAGATTCATTTTCAGAAAATGTTGAAATTAATAATATTAAAGCTATAAGAATGGAGCCTTCTAAGCAGAATTTTCCTTTCGTTAGTTGGATTGTTGAAGATTGTATGAAATGGATTGTAAAAAAACAATTAACTCTTTTTATACCAGCTACTGATTTCAATCCTGATGAATTTCATAATACTATAAAAATGTTTCCTGATAGCAAAGTAGTGCTTTGTGACCTTCACTATTCTCATGTGCCTTGGGCGTTACCATTGCTTAAATCATTACCGAATTTATATGTTGAAATTTCAAAATTTTCAATTTCTGATAGTTTAGTAAGGTTACTAAATATTGTCGGGGAAACTCGTATTTTATATGGTTCTAAATTTCCTTATCAACCGATGGGGCCACAACTGTATAGCTTGCATCGATGGGGTATTTCTGAATCTACATTAAAAGCCATTTGTTCAGAAAATTTAGAAAGAATTTTAGGTGTAAATATATGAATATTATAAATACTCCAGTAATAGATTTTCATTCTCATGTAGGAAGAATGGGTAATTATAATATAATTGATGATATGGATTGGTATATCAAAAACCTTGATGCAGCAGGAGTGGATAAATCTTTTGTGAGTTATATTTTCGATGGTAAAGCATCGAATTGCAATGACAAAGTCTATGATTTTGTGCAAAAAAATCCTAAAAGATTTGGAGGCTTTGCACATGTAACTCCTCACTATATGGAAGAAGCAATACCTGAATTAGATAGAGCATTTAATAAATTAGATATGAAGGCATTGAAAATTTACCCCCCATTTTATCCTAGACCTGTGAACCATGAGTCATGGTACCCTATTTTTGAATGGTGTAATGAAAACAAAATACCAGTTAAAAGCCATACACAATATGGTCCTGGAGAACATAAGAATGATGATAATGGTAGGCCGATTTTGTTTGTTGACTTAGCTCAAAGGTTTCCAGATATCAATTGGATTTTAGCTCATGCTGGTAATATGGAAGAAGGTAGAATCGAATCTGTTAAGGCAGCTATTGAGTGCCCCAATATCTATTTAGAAACTTGTAGTTCATATGGAGATCATGGAGCAATAGAGTACTTTGTTAATGAACTTGGTGATGACAGAATTTTATATGGTTCTGACCTTCCATTAATTGATGCTAGATTTGGTGTGGGAAGAATTGTTACAGCTAAAATTAGTGAACATTCTAAACGAAAAATTTTAGGGTTAAATGCGTTAAAGGTTTTAAATTTGAATGAAGCTGAAGTTAGTATTTAATCAACATTCATATTTATGCATTAAGAAAGAATTGAATTGAATTTTAATTCTTTAAACATTTTTTCTAATAATCAAATATATTCTAAGCAATTATTTTTCTCGGTATTAGTTCCAAGTTTTTTTGTTCAATTTGGTGTAGGTATGCTATTGCCTATTGAACCTATCTTTATATCTGATTTGAATGTAGGAATTGCTTTAGTAGGCTTGGGTCTTTCTGGAATTCTTATAGGGAATACTTTATTTGATATTCCATCAGGTATAATGATTAAGAAGATCGGACATGATAAAACTATGTTATTGAGTGTATTCATTGTGTCTATCAGTTCAATAATTACAGGTTTTGTTTCTAGCTTTCTTATTTTTTTTATTTTACGTATTATTACAGGCTGTGGTTTGAGTATGTGGGATTTATCTAGAATGTCTTATATATCTGATACAGTACCTAATAACCAAAGAGGGAAAGCCTTGGCGAGTTTAGGCGGAGTTCATAGGATTGGCTTGTTTATAGGACCAATTGCGGGAGGTCTTATTGGGGCTAATATATCAACAGGATATGTATTTGTTATTCAAGGCTTATTGGTTAGTTTAATTTTATTTTGCATTTTACCTAATTTAAATAGTATAAAATTCAAAGATATACATACTAATAATAAGCCTAAGTCAATAAATATTTTGATAAAAGAAAATAAAGGTATAATTATTAGAGGTTCAATAGCAATAATGTCATTGCAGATGGTGCGAAAAGCTAAGGAGCTATTATTACCTTTGTGGGGTTTATATCTAGGTTTGAATGTAGATGAAATTGGATATGTAATAGGTGCTTCTTCTGCTTTAGACATGATTTTATTTTTACCAGTTGGTTACATAATGGATAAACGTGGTAGAAAATGGATGTCAATTCCCACATGTTTTATTTTAGCTTTAGGTCTTTTTTTAATTCCTCTTACTGGAAATATATGGAGTTTTGTTGCGGTATCAATTTTAATTGGGTTTGGAAATGGACTTGGAAGTGGGGCAATGATGGTGTTAGGATCTGATCTTGCTCCGCCTGGTTATTCAGGAGAATTTCTAGGTATATGGAAATTGATTGGCGACACCAGTGCCTCTAGCGCACCTATATTAATTGGCCAAATTGCTAATATATTAACATTGGGTATTTCATCTGTGTTTATGGGAGTGATTGGAGTAGTAGGAGGGTTAGGGATGTATTTATTTGTTCCAGAGACTTTAAATAAAGATAAAAAGTAGACAATAGGTTTGATTTTTATTTCAAACAACTTATTGTGATTTAATGTATCTATATATTTTTTATTTTACTGTGATCCCAATTATGTATTAATTTTTCGGGAATATCTATTCCAAAACCTGGTGCATCAGATGGGATAATATATCCATCTTTAGGAGTGGGCATACCTGGTATTGGGCATATTTCATCTAAAGGTATGCCTGGGTCAGACCCCATCCAGTATTCTGCCATTAATGACTCAGGCATAGATAATGCAAAATGTTGTCCCCATGGAGTTCCTGCCCCCATATGAGGTATAGTACTTATACCTGCAGATTCAGCAATATGATATATTTTAATAACTTCACTTAACCCTCCCGCCCATTGTATATCGGGTTGAACAATGTCTACTGAGCGGTTTTTAATTAATTGATAGAAAGCTTGTCTACCATGGTGGTGTTCTCCGCTTGCTAACGGGATCCATGTTATAGCATTTTTTAAAAATATTAATCCATCTATATCTGTTGGGATTAAAGGTTCTTCAATCCACCTTAATTTATAAGGACGTAATTTTTCAGCTACTCTTAAAGTATATTCACTATTAAATGACATAACTGGGTTATACATTAATTCGGCATTTTCACCTACTATATCTCTTGATTTTGCTATATGTTCTTCTGCTAAATTTAAGCCTTCCTGGTCCATTGTGTAATGTGTTGGGTTGCTGACTTTAAAGGCTTTAAAACCTAATTCCTTTGACCAATCTAAGTCATCAGATGTAGCATATAGTTTAATTTTATTTCTACATGGACCTCCGATTAGACTATATACAGGGACATCTAGTAATTTTCCTTTTAGATCCCAAAGTGCAAGATCAATCCCTGACATAGCAATACTTGAAATTCCTGTTGAGCCAAAAAATTGAGATGCTCTCCACATAAGATCATTAAGATATTCTATCGCAAATGCATCTTTATTTTTTAACAAAGGAGCATAAAAATAATCAATTAGCCATGCTACAGGACCTCCAAAATTACAAGCTCCTAATCCATATGTTCCATCTTCAGCAATTACTTGCACCCATAATATATCTTCAAGGTTTGTGCCTGGTATACTTCCAAAATTACTAGAAAATTCAGAGTAAAAATTTATAGGAAATGCTCTTTGAGTTCCACTTTTAATTGCAGATTTCCTCCATGGTTTTGATTTTGGTATCTGTTTAGGTAAGTCTACGTTTACAACACGTATTTCTTTGATTTTCATTTGTATTTTAATCTTCCATGGTTAATTAAGTGTTATTTTATGATCCTATCATAATTAATATGAGTAATATTTTCATTATAGGATATATAATCATAGGTAATATACTAAATTTTGGAATAATAAATTGTATAAATACTAGTGATAATAATATTAATGGGCCATATTTTTCTAATTTTGAAAAATCATAAGCAAGTTTTCTTGGAAGAATACCAATTGCTATTTTAAATCCATCTAAAGGAGCTATAGGTAAAAGATTGAAAGTTGCAAGTAATAAATTTAAGAATATTGTTATACCGATAATTTGTCCTATTGAAAAGGAAGAGTTTATATAATTTAAATTTACTGAAGATATATCTACTACACCTAATCGTATTGGAAATGTGGATATAAATGCTATAAATATATTTGATGCTGGTCCTGATAAACTTACTAATCCTAAACCTGTTTTTGGATTAGGAGACAAATTCGTGGGGTTTACTGGTACAGGTTTCCCCCAACCAAATCCTACAAAAAACAACATAATTGTTCCCATAGGATCTAGGTGTTTTGTTGGGTTTAATGTTAGACGTCCTAAGTTTTTTGAAGTTCTATCTCCTAATTTGTTTGCAATAAATGAATGACTAAATTCATGGAAAGTTATTGTAATTAATAATATAAAACTAAATATACCTATATATATTAGGGTGTTTATAGGGTTATTAATTAGATCTTCGAATAGCTGTATTATCATTTTATTATGCTTTAATTTGTTATATGTATTATAATTTTACCAGATTAATTATTAGGATAAGAAATGAAAGATATAAACTTAATTATTAAAGATGTGCCTGCAGTTGTTGGTGTTGCAGCTCGGCATATACACACGGGGAAAAATTATTATAATAAAGCTGATGATATTTTTTTTACAGCTAGTACTCTTAAAATACCTCTAATATTTGAGCTTTATCGTCAAGTAGACAAAGGCATAATTAATCCTATGCAAAGGATTAGCGTTAATGACAAATCTCCTGGGAGTGGAGTATTAAAAGATTTATCTATAGGTATTAATCCAACTATATATGATCTCGCAACACTTATGATTATTATTAGTGATAACACTGCAACAGATATAATTTATAAAATTATAGGTAAGGATAATCTTCATAAGACATTATTAGATTTAAATTTAAAAAGCACTCATCTTCCTATGACTTGTAAAGAACTTTTATATAGCTTGTATGGTGTAAATACTAAGGATATTAATGAGGCTATAGAAATAGTTAAAGATAAATTGAGTAAGGGAGATGTAGTTTTAGAATCCGATGCTTTATCTGAAGATAAATCTGATGTTTCTTCTCCTAATGACATGATAAATCTCATGGAGATTATATATAAAAAAGAACTACTCACCAAAAAATCATCAGATATAATATTAGATATTATGTATCGTCAGCAGGCAAAAACAATTATCCCATATTTTTTACCTTCTAATATAAAAACTTTTCATAAGACAGGTGGGGTTACTAGTGTAAGATGCGATGTTGGTATAGTTAACGGGAAGTCAGGGCCATATTCAATTGCTATTATGGCTAAAGATGTTAAAGATGATAAGAATATAGATTTATCTTTAGCTAGAATATCCGAAGCTGTATACCATTTTTTTAATTGAAGGTTATATAGTATATAATAAGCAAATATTTAGTATACTTTTATTGGAGTATTTTAAATGAAAAAGAAATTAATATTATTACCTTTTCTATTTTTAATCATTACAGGATTATTTTTTGGAGGACTTGTTTTTGCACAAGGCAAGTCTGACAGCAAGGTTCAAAATGATTTTATAACTAAAGTATCGAGTATATTGGGATTAGAAGAAGAAATTGTTACTAATGCTTTTAATGAGGCTGTTATACAAATTTATAATGAGAAAAAAACAAAAATAGATTTAGGAATTCAAAATAAAATAAATTCAGGAATCATTACTGAAGAAGAGGCTAATGAATGGCGTACTAAATTCTTAAAAAAGAGAACTCCAACTTTTAATGAATTTTTAGGAATGCGTGGTAAAAAAGGTAAGAAGGGTAAACCTTATGTGGATGGACTTGGTCCAGATAATAAAGGTAAAGGTCCAAGAAGCAAAATACATGTAGAAGAAATCAAGGAGAAAATAAATAAAGCTGTTAAAGCAGGAGAAATTACTCAAGAAGAAGCATATGCTAAGCTAAAAAATCTAGAAGGTAAACCTTACATGAATGGACTTGGTCCAGATAATAAAGGTAAAGGTCTAAGAAACAAAATGGATGTAGAAGAAATCAAAGAGAAAATAAATAAAGCTGTTAAAGCAGGAGAAATTGCTCAAGAAGAGGCAGATGCTAAGTTACAGTCTTTAGAAAAACGTAAAGAGTCATTTCGTTAATTAATATTATTTGGTTTAATAAATTTTACTAAAAGGTATACAAAAGGAGTATCAACAAAAGCTACGCCTATTTTAATTAAGTAAGTTATCCAAATCATATTCCACATTTCATTTGTTGAATACACTCCTGTAAATGCAATAAAAACAAATAAAAAAGTATCAATTCCTTGAGATATTATAGTAGAAGCGTTATTTCTTAGCCACAAAAACTTACCTTTAGTAATTTTTTTCCATATTTCAAAAGCTATAACATCGTGATTTTGGCTAACTAAATAAGCAATCATTGATGCAAATACAATTCTAGGTACAGATCCAAGTATTTTATTATAAGAGTCTTGTTCATTCCAAAAACTTGCAGAAGGCAATAGTCCAGCAATAAATAACATTGTAATCATAAGTAAGTTTGCAAAAAACCCGATCCAGATAATCTTGGTGGTTGTTTTTCTTCCGTATACTTCAGATAATACATCTGATATTAGAAATGTAAGAGGATATGCAATTATCCCTGCATCTATACCGTTTGATCCAACGGCTATAATTTTAACTGCAGTGATATTCGCAGTTAAAAGTAAAGTAGTAAATATTATCGAAAGTGTTATTAAGTACATATATAAATTAATAATAAAGGTTTTTTAATGAAATTATTATATAATAATTTCTTAATACTTTATTGGTAATATTAATGAATAAAAATTTACATATTGTTTTACATAATCCTAAGATTGCATATAATACTGGCAATATTATTAGATTATGTGCTAATGTTGGGGCTGAATTGCATTTAATTAAACCGTTAGGTTTCTCATTCGAAGCACGTCAATTAAAACGTGCTGCATTAGATTATTCTGATTTAACAAATGTATATTTACATGAAAACCTATGTGCATATTTGGAAAAATTTCCATATAGAAATATACTTGCATCTTCTATACATGGTAAGCGTATTTATACTGATATTAATTATACTTTAAATCATTCTATTTTATTTGGCTCTGAGGATGCTGGATTACCTAAAGACATATTAGATTGGTTAACTATAGATAGATTAATTAAAATTCCTATGAAGCCATTTAATAGAAGCATGAATGTTTCTAACACTGTAGCTATTATTTCTTATGAAGCTTGGCGACAACTAAACTTTGTATAAGTTTCATAACTATTTAATTAAAATCAACTACTTTAACCTAGATTTTTTTATGTTAATATTTGCTAATGTTAAAAAATAAATATTTCTTAATTCTTATTAGCAATTATTTTGCTGCACAGATTTCTAGATTTTCACAATATACTATTTTAATTTGGGTTATTTTGGAAGATAGTGACTCAGCTTTTTCAGTTGCTTTCGTAGGTGTATGTGCTTTTTTGCCTTATATCGCTTTTGGTACTTGGGGTGGAGTATTGGCAGATAGATTTAAAAGGAAACATATTTTAATCGTCACCCAATTTCTTTTATTTTGTTCTTCATGCATATTATTTTTGATTTTTTATAATAAAGGTAATATCCCTTATTTAAGTGCATATTTAGTTGTGTTTTTTAATGGGTTAATTTATGTTATTGAAAAGCCTTCAAAGAGTTTGGCAGTTAGAGAACTGTTAGACTCTGGTTCTTTAACTAGAGCTCTTGCATTAATAGGTTTTACTATACAATCTAGTAGAATGCTGGGTCCTTTATTGGGCGGATTTATAATCTCGTTAATTGGTTTGAAATATTCTTATACTCCTATTTTATTTATTCATATATTCACAGTTTTTTCTTTATTTTTAGTTAATATTCCTGTTTCTTTGAAGCCTTCAGTTAATTCTTATAGGAACACATTTATATCTGACATTAAAACTAGTGTAGATTATTTTTTTAATGAACGAATTCTTCTTGCTGTTATGTTAATAACAATTGTTATACATTTATTTGCTTCATCATATTTTCAAATGATTTCTATTGTTGCGACTAAAAAATTTGAAGTTGGAGCAGGGTTAACAGGTGTTTTGATGTCGTGTGAAGGCATGGGGTCTATGTTAGGTTTTTTTAATATTATGATAATGAAGCAAATAAAAAGTCTTGGAAGGCTTTTTTATTTTGGGGCCTTGGTTATGTGTATGGGGATATTTTTCTTTTCTTTGTCAAACAATTTTCTTCTTGCTGCTATATTAATTGTTATAACGGGGTTTGGGTTTTCATCTTTTGCAATAATGTTCGAAAATATTATATTACGCGTTGTTCCAATTAATATCCAAGGAAGAATATTAGGTATAGGGAATTTTGTTATTGGATTTCAAATAGTTGGAGCATTAATAATGGGAATTTTATCTGAATATATTGGAGTTACTAATGCAATAAGATTAACATCTATTATAGGTGCTTTATTGATTTGTTTTATAGTTGTTAGAATTAATGATATAAACAAGAAAAATATTTAAAAAATTAAAAGTATGGGCCGACTGGGATTCGAACCCAGGACACCCTGATTAAAAGTCAGGTGCTCTACCAACTGAGCTACCGGCCCAAAATTCAATTTTTTAACTATATTACTTTATCATTATTAGTTAAAAGGTGGAATGCTAAAATAGCTTAAAATTATTTAAAGGCCAATAAATTATAAAAACTCTTCCTATTATATTTTTACTATTTAGTAGGCCCCAGCTTCTAGAATCATCACTTTGCAGCCTGTTATCTCCTAATACGAATAAATGATTTGGAGGCACTTTAAAGTTAGGTATATTTGAATTTCCAAGGTTAGTTACATATGGTTCATCAATAGGAGTGTTGTTTACATTAACAGTTCCATTATTTATAGATATTTCATCTCCTGGTAAACCAATAGCACGTTTAACAATTTTTATAGAAGTAATATTGGGTGATTTGAAAACAACAATTTCACCTTTTTTTGGAGGATTAAAAAGGTATATGTATTTGTCTTCCGATCTAGTTATAAAAGGAGAATTTTTTGATAATTCTAAAGACGGAAATCTTTTATATATTAATTTATTTACGAATAATCGTTCACCTTCGTTTAAAGTCGGAACCATACTTGGGCCTTGTACTAGGTAATTTTGTATACTAAATTGAAGTACTGCAAAAATTGACAATGTAAGAATTGTTGTTTCAATTAATTCGCGAATTTGTTCTCTCATAATAGTTAAATTAAAAATTATTTTTTTGTATAATTATAGCTTTATTTCTTTATATATGCATCTAGAGTTGTGGTAATATTATATGCTTGCTACAATTTAGTTAAATTAGTTGATATCTTTGGAGGTCATATGGTTCTTAGTGATAAAACAATTAAAGAAGAACTTGCAAAAGGCAGAATTGTAATTGACCCTTTAGGGGAAGGTTGTATTCAACCAGCAAGTGTTGATGTTCATTTGGGTTCGGAAGTTTTAATATTTAGAAATTCTAAAGCAGCATATATTGATATTCGTCAAGATTTAAGTGGTTTGACTGAAGTTGTAGAAATTGAAGAAGACAATCCGTTTATATTACATCCTGGTGAGTTTATTTTAGGTAGTACTGTGGAAAATATTGAATTACCTGATGACTTGGTTGCAAGATTAGAGGGTAAAAGTTCATTAGGTAGAATAGGTCTCTTAATTCATTCAACTGCTGGTTATGTTGATCCTGGATGGAAAGGAAGACTAACATTGGAACTTAGTAATGTAGCTAACTTACCAGTAACTCTTTATAAAGATATGAAAATTGGACAATTATCTTACTTAAGGCTTACTACAAAAGTTGATAACCCTTATGGTTCTGAAAATTTGAATAGTAAATATCAAGGCCAAACTGGAGCTATGGGAAGTCAAATATTTAAAGATTTTGCATGATGAGGTTAGCATATGTCTTATATGGATCGTGCTATTAAACTAGCAAAAGACAATATAAATTGTGTTAGTCCTAATCCATCTGTGGGAGCAGTTTTAGTTAAAGATGGCACAATTATTGGGGAAGGACAAACTCAAATCCCTGGTAGTTCTCACGCTGAAATTATTGCTATTAACGAAGCTAAAGAGAATGTTATAGGGTCTACTTTATATACCACATTAGAGCCGTGTTCTAATGTGGGAAGGACCCCTCCATGTGTAGATGCCATAATTAAATCGGGTATTTCTAAAGTTATATATTCTATTTTAGATCCTAATCCTATAGTTAATGGAGAAGGAATATCTAAGTTAAGAGATTCAGGAATAGAAGTGGAGCTGGGTGACAAATCATCTGAAGCTAAAGAAATTATTGAAGCTTATTCAAAATTTATTAATTATAAAATTCCTTTTATGACTGCAAAATATGCTATGTCCTTAGATGGTAAAATAACAACAGATACAGGAAAATCTAAATGGATTTCCAGTCTAGATTCTAGAATGTATGTTCATTCTATGAGGGCAAACTCAGATGCTGTGATGGTTGGTATAAATACAATATTAAATGACAATCCTCTTTTATCAAATCGAAATGAATTAAACAACAATCTTAATCAACCAATAAGGATAATAATTGATTCTAATGCACGAACTCCTCTAAATTCAAAAATTTTAAAACAAGATGGCGAGACATTAATTATTGTTGCGAATGCTAATAAAGAAGCATGTGATGCTCTAAGCAGAAATGGAGCTAAAGTTGTAAGTATTCCTGGTAAAAATGATAAGGTTGATTTAGTTAATACTTCTAAATATCTTGGCGATAGGAATATTACATCTGTTTTAGTCGAAGGAGGCAGCATTCTTTTAGGTTCTTTGTTTGAGGATCATTTAATTGATAAGGTTGTTGCATTTGTATCCCCAAAAATAATTGGAGGGATTAAGTCTAAATCTCCAGTGGTTAACAAAGGCATTGATTTTATAGAAAATTCTAGTTCGTTAAAAGATGTTAAAGTTAATCAGATTAATGATGATGTATTGATATCTGGATATATTGTAAGGAGTTAGATGTTTACTGGAATAGTAGAAGAGGTTGGCATTGTAGAGAATTATAATGATGGAGTATTAGAAATAAATTCATCAGTTGTTACAGAATCATTAAGTATTAGTGATAGCATATCTGTAAATGGTGTCTGTTTAACAGTGACTAATTTAACTGAAAAAAGTTTTTTAGTAGATGTTGTCCCTGAAACTATGAAAAGAAGTAATCTATCAAAGTTAAGCAATGGCTCATATGTTAATTTAGAAAGATCTCTTTCTGTTGAGAGTAGGCTAGGTGGCCATTTTGTTCAAGGTCATGTTGAAGGTGTTGGTACTGTAAAATATATTGAAAAAAATAAAAATGCTTATATGGTAGGAATAGAAACTTCTTCTACTATTATGAAATATATTGTTGAAAAAGGTTTTATTGCCATAGATGGGATTAGTCTTACTGTTGTAGATTGTAAAAATAAAGATTTTAGTGTTACCATTGTACCTTATACATGGGAAAATACACTAATGAACCATCGTAAGGTTAAAGACATAGTTAATTTAGAAACTGATATTCTTGCTAAATATGTTGAAAAATTGATTTAATATAGATAATAGAATTTTTGGAAGGTATTTAATTGCTCACTAATGTCCATAAAGCTATAGAGGAACTTAAAGAAGGCAAAATGGTTATCATAGTTGATGACCAGGGTAGAGAAAATGAAGGTGATATTGCTATTGCAGCAGAGAAGGTTACGCCTGATGTGATAAATTTTATGGCAACTCATGCTAGAGGTTTAGTTTGCATGCCTATGTTAGGTGAAAGACTCGATGAATTAAGTATCCCTCCTATGGTAAATGACAATACATCTCAATTAAGAACAGCTTTCACTGTATCTGTGGACTCAATGAAAAGAGGTGTGACTACAGGTATTTCAGCTTTTGATAGGGCATCTACAATTAAGCATTTAATTGATAAAAATTCGAAACCTTCTGATTTTGGCCGTCCTGGTCATATTTTTCCACTTAGGTATGAACCTGGTGGAGTATTAGTTAGGGCAGGGCATACAGAAGCAATTGTTGATTTAGTAAATGCAGCTGGGATGTATCCAGCTGGTGTTATATGCGAAATCATGGCCGATTCTGGATCTATGGCTAGGACTGCAGATTTGGAAACATTAGCAGAAAAATATGATTTAAGTATAGTAAGTGTAGCAGATATTATTTCATATAGGAGAAATAATGAAATTGTTATTGAAAGACTTGGTGAGGCAAGAATTCCAACTCAATATGGAGAATTTAAAGCCTTATCTTATAAAAGTTTAGTTGACAGTGGAGAACATGTTGCATTCGTAAAAGGGAATATTAATCCAGATAAACCTGCTCTAGTTCGAGTACATAGTGAGTGTGTAACAGGAGATGTATTTGGAAGTATTAGGTGTGATTGTGGAGATCAAATGAGATTAGCAATGCAGAAAATAGCAGATTCTGATTCAGGTGTTTTGGTTTATATGAGGCAAGAAGGAAGAGGAATAGGTCTTCACAATAAACTTAAAGCATATGCTCTTCAAGATGAAGAATTGTTAGATACGGTTGATGCTAATGTCGAATTAGGTTTCAAGGAAGATCTTAGACATTTTGGAACTGGTGCTCAAATTTTAGCTGATTTAGGAGTTGTTAAATTTAATTTACTTACTAATAATCCTAAAAAGGTTGTTGGATTGGAAAGTTTTGGTTTAAAGTTAGAAAAAGTAGTTCCAATAGTTGTAGATGTAAATAAAGAGAATAAAAAATATTTGACTGCTAAATCTAGCAGATTGGGCCATAAATTAGATACTTTATTTAAATAATATTTAAGGATTTTATTCTATGAATAATGTTTTGGAAGGGCATATTGATGGTTCAGCTAGCAGAGTCGGAATAATTGTTTCAGAATTTAATGAAGTTATAAGTACTAATTTACTTAAGGGTACTTTAAAAGCTTTGAATGACTGTAATGTTAATGAAAAAAATATTTTTATTGTAAAAGTGCCGGGAGCTTTTGAGGTTCCTTTAGTTTCACTTAGGTTAGCTAATAAAAATGAATATGATGTTTTGATTTGCCTTGGAGCTGTGATTAGAGGTGAGACAGGACATTATGATTTTGTAGCTTCAGAGTCTGCGGGCGGTATTTCTAAAGTATCATTAGAAACTGGAGTTCCTATTATTTTTGGTATTCTTACTACAGATAATCTTCAGCAAGCTATTGATAGATCTGGTGGTAAATATGGAAATAAAGGGTATGATTGTGGCATTGCTGCAATAAAAATGTCTTCTATTAATAGTAAATTATCCTAATGGCAAATTATTTAAAATTAACTATTAATAAATATGTTTTTTGCTATACTAATAATTCTATGGGGATTGGTCTAGTGGTAGGACAACAGACTCTGGATCTGTAAGCCGAGGTTCGAATCCTCGATCCCCAGTGTCAGCATTTGGCGCGTTCGTCTAGTGGCCTAGGACACCGCTCTCTCAAGGCGGAGATCACGGGTTCGAATCCCGTACGCGCTACCACAATTAGTATTTTCCAATGTATTTAGATCTATAATCTGGAGCTTCTATTCTTAGGCAAGACCCTACCCAAGGATCTCTAACTCTAGATCTTATATGCTGTAAAGGCCCGTCTTCTGTAAAATCTATCATTGTAGTAATTATAGTTGGCATTCTTCCATTATGCCTATGAGCGATTATTTGAAATAATTTTTCCTCTGCCCAAGGACTACTTCGTTCCCTTCCTAAGTCGTCTAATATTAATAGTTCTGAGTTTTTAACTGAATCAAAAACGGTGTCATATGCTAGTTTGCTATCTGGGGCAAAAGTATTTCTTAAATGGTCAAGTAAATCAGGTACAAAGGCAAAATACGTAAATTGGTTTTTTTGTTTTCTAAATTCAGCAATAGATATTGCTAAATGAGTTTTTCCTACTCCAGTATTTCCAAACAAAGTTAACCATCCATGAGGATCTTGAGCAAATTCTTTGGCTGCCTTAAAAGCCATTTCTAAGCTTATAGCTTCATGAGCTCTTGGATTATTGCCTCTAAAGTTAAATGATTTAAAATTCATTCTTTTAAATAATTCAGGATCTATGTTACCTTGTCTTAAGTTTTTAGAAATATCCCAAGGTTTTAATATTACAGTTTTACATAAATCTAAGTTATTTATTTTACTTCTTATTTGAGAATCTAATTCTGATATAGGATTAGATGTAGTTATAATGGTTGCAAGTTGAGTGTTATATCGATGGTTTAATATTTGATCTAATTTTTCCTGAGCCCATGAACTAGAATTTTGTGTTCCTAATCCATCTAATACAAGAACAGGGGTTTCTAAAACTAATTCAAACATATCACTAAATGTAATTTCACTTGCGGGAGAAAAAGTTGACCTTAAATGGTCTAATAAGTCAGGAACGTATATGAAAAATGCGGGGGTATTATTTTTTATGCATTCTGAAGTTAAAGCTGCTGCTATATGTGTTTTTCCAGATCCATGATCTCCTGAGATAATTAACCAACCATTTGGGTTTTCAGAGTAATTTTTTATAATTTCGAATGATTTTTCGTATGCTTCTTGTTCACTTCTATCTTTACTTAAGCCCTGGGTATTCAGGGTTTTAAATGTAAATCTAGATAGATGGCCTAGGTTACTGTATCTTAATAATTGAGACTTTTTTTCAGAATCTATATTTTCTTCACGGCACTTGCAAGGGTTAATTTGTCCGAAATTTGGATCACCGATTGGTTTATCTAATGAAATCCATCCTCTTCCTTCGCAGATAATGCATTCATTAGATAATTCATTTTGGGATTTTTCTAATTTAGATTTTTTTACCTTCAAACTTGGATCAATTGGCATATTTGAAAGTATTTCACCAAATTTTTCCATTTTTTCTCCTCAAAAAATTATGTTTTTAAATTTTCAGCAGTGAGGTTTTCGAATCTCACCATTGATCCTCTAAAATAAAGAGGGATTGTAGCAAGCGGCCCATTCCGGTGTTTTGCCACAATGATTTCTGCTATATTTTCAGGATAAGGTTTTGTTGGGTTTTTACTTTCCCATTCTTCTCGTGTTGTATAATGATCTTCTCTATATATAAAAGCTACAATATCGGCATCTTGTTCTATGCTACCACTTTCTCTTAAATCTGATAATACAGGTCTATGGTTTGGCCTTTGCTCTACTGCTCTACTTAATTGAGAGCAAGCTAATACAGGTATATCTAGATCTCTGGCAACACCTTTTAAGGATCTTGATATTTCTCCCATCTCTTGAACTCTATTTTCAGATCTCCATCCATTTGAGTTCCCAGATAGTAATTGCAAATAGTCAACGATTATTAAATCAAGACCATGTTCAGCTTGTAATCTTTTTGCTTTACTTCTTATTTCCATTATGTTTTGAATTGGAGTATCGTCTATGTATATAGGTAGATCTGAAAGTTCTCCAATGGCATCAAGTATTCTACGTTCTTCATTTTCATTAATTAAACCTACTCTTAAGCGATGGGTGTCTACATCTGATTCGCTTGATAGTAGTCTTAAAACAATTTGTTCATTACTCATCTCTAAACTAAATATACCTACTGAAGAACCATTAATCGCAGCATGCTTAGCAATATTGAAAACAAGACTGCTTTTACCTAAACTCGGTCTTGCAGCTAGTACTACCATGTCTGAACGTTGTAACCCTCCACCAATTAATTTGTCTATATCTATAAATCCAGTTGATATTGGAGCAAGACGGTCAGATGTATTGTCTTGCATTGCTGAACTTTCTTGTAAGTATGTATCTAATACTTCTCTTATATGTTCGAAGTCTCTTGAAGCTCGATCTGTTCTGATTTTATATATAGATTCTTCAGCCTCACTTAAAGCTTGGTTTGTGTCTGATTGACTACTGAAACCAATATTTGTGATTTGGCTTCCTGCTTGTACAATACGTCTCATTATTGAAGTTCTGTGAATTATCCTTGCATATTCTTCAATATGAACAGATGTTGGAACTATATTAACTAAATGATTTAAGTAATCTATTCCGCCTATATTTTCTAGTTTGTCTTGAAGAGATAATTCGTGAGCTAGAGATACTTGATTAATACCTTCCATTCTTTCTAAAAGTGATATACATGCTTGAAAGCACCATCTTATTTTTTCACTATAAATGTCTTCGGTTTTAAGAAAATGACTAATCTTAGTAATTGATTCTGCGTCTATTAAAATAGATCCAATTAAGGATTCTTCTGCTTCTATATCGTGAGGTAAAAGTCTGTCTGTATACATTGTGTATAAAAATCCAATCAGAAAATAGATATGTCTTATATATTTATAACTACTAAAGGATAAACATTATAAAATAGTAATCTGAAAAATAATACTATATTTTCAACTGAAATATATATGTTTAATTCTTTTTGAAGATATTATTTATTTTAATATTATAATTATCTTAAGATGCTTTTTCAGAATCTTGGGGCTCAGAATCTTGGGGCTCAGAATCTTGGGGCTC
>CEUY01063899.1_pt1 | contig 24567 bp, 22 predicted proteins | sample 361481 | NCBI WGS metagenome assembly CEUY01 (sample SAMEA2622737, study PRJEB7988) | marine metagenome | isolation source: saline water (ENVO:00002010), including | reverse complement strand
CTTAATCCCTCATAAGCTGTACATGCTGTATGAATAATTAGATCCATATCTTTTGTCATTTTTTTCATTTGATTAAGATAAATTGCATCAACTTGATTAAATTCAGCACCACTTGGGACGTTTTCTAAATATCCACCTATTAAATTATCACAACCGAATACATCATCTCCCCGCTCAATTAATTTATCCGCTATATGGCTTCCTAGAAAGCCTGCTATTCCTGTAATGAATACCTTCATGTGGCCAAAGGTAGAATCGAACTACCTCCCTCTTAATTATTAATCAAGAGGAACCAATTTAGCCTAAGAGAATTATAATTGAAAAAGTAATAAAAATTAATAATGTATCAAGAATTTGGGGTGAATTAAATTTATCCGAAAGTAACATATGAATAAAAATAAGCAGGTTTTTTTTATCCACTGCCAAGGTCTCATGAGTGTTATGTCATGTATAAATTAAGATTAAATAAACGTCCTCTTAAGTAGTTTATTTCTTATCTAGAAGTCATTCTGAAGAAATTGTCTTATCATTTATAGAGTATCCTTTACAATCAATGAATTCATCCGGTGGATTAGTAATGGTCTGCTTCGAAATAAGTGCTGGCGTTATTAAGTAACGATATTGGCAACTATAACCCGAATCCCATACAAAACTGTTACTATTTATAAAAACAATGTCATAATATTTATAATCCGAATATGCTTTTATTAACCTTCCAAACTCAAGTTCATAATTTACTTCATTAGAACTCTCTGGGAAAGCATTAAATAAATTTGACTTTATTGTTGTTAAATTACCCTCTCTTAAAAAGGTAAGGCTAAAGGTTAGGATAACTAAGAAAATAATTGAGTATTTAGATTTCACATATTCTTGAGATGTAATGACGATAAATATAAAAACCATGAATTCAAGAAAAAATGATTGATTCCAACTATTTATAAAATAACTGAAAATTATTGAAGAAATAAATAATAAAATTAGCGTTAGCTTATGTATTTTATTTAAATGATATAAATTTAATAAAACCAATAAAAAAAGAACAATCGAAGTTTGAACTTTATAATTCGCATCCCATATTTTTAGACTACTTGTATACATAGAAGTTATAAACAAAATATTAATGGTTGGATAGGATAGCAAACCGACAACAATAATTAGGCTTCGATAATCTATCTTTTTGTAGTCTAAATTAATTATTAGAATTAAAGCTAACGCTAATCCGGTCAAAACTTTGGAAATAAAAGTCAAGTTTAAGATTATTGACAACAACACCAAATTCCCAAAGCTTATTGATCTTTTTTTATTTATTTGGTTCAAATAATCAAAACCCAATATAAAAAATATAACTGAAACTTCAAATGGTAAATTATTAAATGATTTAGTGCCCCAATAACTATGTACTAAAGTAAGGCTAACAAGGATTAAGTAAAATAAGATTAAGTTACCTGCTTTTCTATTTTTTGAAATTAATAAAAATATCACCGAAGGTACAAAAACAATTTGGAAAAAGTATAAATTGAATATTGTGGATTCTCCTGGATTAATTGTATTTGAAAAAATACTTAAATATATTTCAGAAAAATAATGATTATTAATTCTATTCAAATTATTAATACCAGTGGTAGGAACTCCGGTAACATAAAACATATTTGCAATGGCAGCTCTGTAAAGGGAATCGTGATGAAATGTTCCCTCTAATATATTTATTTCATGTAAAGGAGTAACTAACTTTCTAAAAATTTGAGTATAAACTACATAACTTGAACCAATAATACCCAATAGAAATGAGATTAAATTTTCAACATAACTGTAATATTTTATTTCAGTACTTTCGGTTGTTTTTCTATATAGAAAAATTAAAAGAACAATGGCTAGAAGAATAATTGATATAAATTTATTATTTGTAAATTTTGATAAATAAAATAAAAATGTATGAAAAAAAAGTAACAGAATAAAATATTTTTCAAACTTTTTTTCTATTGAAAGTTTAGCAATGAAATAAAGTAATATTGCAGTATAAATTGTAACTAAATAATACTGGCTCAAATTCAAATTAAAATTAAACCTATTTAAAAAAAAATAAAATAAACTGAATGTTAATGATCCAAAAATTAGTTGGACACTGTTAACCCTCAGGTTGAAAAAATTTTGAAAGCTTTTTGGTGGCATAACGACTAATCTAAAACATTTGTTAAATTTAGGTAGTAATCACTATTACTAGTCTGTTTAAAATTTGATAAAACCTTTTCTTTTGAAATAAGGTTTAAGTTATAAGCTATTTCTTCTGGTGAACAGATCAAAGTATTATTTATTTTTTGGTAATTATGTACAAAATCATTCGCTAATTTTAAATCCTCTACCGTTCCACAATCAACCCAAGTTACGCCTCTTCCAAAAATTTGAAAATCTAAGTTTTTACTTAATAAAAATAAATTTAATATATCAATTATTTCTGTTTCTTTTCTTTTTGAGGGTTTAATTGTTGGAATCAAATCAAAAATAGCGTTTGGAAATTTATATAAACCAGTAACAGCCCAACCAGATTTATTGCTTTTTGGTTTTTCTTCAAGATTTTTAATTTTCCCATCACTAATTTCTGCTGAACCAAATCCATAAATACTACCTACATGTTTAATAAAAATTGTTGCTTTGTTTGAATTATTAACTTCTTCATAAAGCTCTTTTATTCTTGAACCAAAAATAAAATTATCACCAAGTGAAACCCAAATATCTTCGCCATCAGCAAATGATTTTGCTAGATATATAGCAGAAGGAATCCCGTCAGGGCTTTCTTGTGCTTGGTAGGAAATACTTACACCAAACTTTTCTCCATTTCCTAATTGCTCTTCTAAGAGAATTAAACTTTCTTTACTACTAATAACTAGAATTTCATCACATCCTGTTAACAAAAGATTACTGAGAGGATAGTAAATTAAAGGCTTGTCATAAACAGGTAACAAGTGTTTATTTATTGTTTCTGTGATGGGTGAAAGTCTTGTACCGTTACCACCCGCTAATATTACCCCTTTCATTTTCTCAACATTAACTCTCCAGATTATTTAAAAATAATCTACCTTTTCTATTTTTATTTACTTGCAAGACACCTCTTGATAACCATTCTTTATTTGCTTTATACCAATTTACAATATTTTCTATTTCACTATCAAACTTTTTTTGTGGTTTCCATCCTGTATCAAGAAGCTTGTCAAAATTAACTGCATACCTAAAGTCATGACCGGGCCTGTCTTCAACATAGCTAATTCTCTTAGAATCTAGATTTAATGCTTCTATAATTTTATTCACAATATAAAAATTATCAAAATATTCTCCTGATCCAATATTAAATACTCCATTATTAAAATTGTTTTCCAATAAATGCAATATTGAACCAACTGTGTCTTCTACATGAAGCCAGTGTCTTATGTTTTTTCCATCGCCGTATAATTCAACATTCTTCCCTTCTAACAAATTTGATATACTAAAAGGAATCAGCTTTTCTGGCTGTTGATAGGTGCCGTAGTTGTTTGATGGACGAACTATTAAAGATTCATATCCATATGTATTTGCAAATGAACTGCATATTAATTCTGCAGAAGCCTTACTGGCAGAATAAGGCGACGATGGGTTAAACCTATCATTTTCTATAAAATATTTTTCATTAGAGCTACCATATATCTCATCTGTAGAAAAATGATAAAATTTAGGAATATTTTTATTAATTGCAAACATAAGTAATTTAGCTAATCCTGATACATTTGATTCTATAAATTTTTCGGGATGGGAAATAGAATTATCAACATGAGATTCTGCTGCAAAATTTATAATTACATCAATATTACTGATTTGGTCATTAAGGTCTGAAATGTTATTTATATTAAGTTCATAAAATTTAAAATTTTCATGTTGAAAATTTTCATTATTATATTTTGAAAGCTGCCCTTCTAATGAATCAATTCCTATTATTTGAAAGTCGTTAGAAAACTTATTTGATGCAATCTTTAAAAAATTAAAGCCTATGAAGCCAAAACATCCGGTAATTAGTACTTTCACTATATTATCAATGATAAATGATTATCATAGATTTATGCCAGTAGATGAGAAGAAAAAATCCTACTTTAAACATTATGATTTTCTAAAATCGGAGTTTCCAAATCATTCTCAGTATGAAATAGAAAAAGCATTAGAGGGCTTTATGTGTACAAATCTGTTACACAACTTACAAGATGTTATTGAATGGTATGATCAACAATTAAAAAAGAATGAAACAACTGAGGAAATAGTTCCATTAAACAATCTAGAAAAATGGAAGTTTGATAACGAAAATTCTTTGGTTCATGATTCTGGGCAGTTTTTTAAGATAATTGGTATAAAAGTAAAAAATGTATTGACTAGAGAGGTTTCAAGATCAGGTTGGGATCAGCCTATCATATCTGAGGTCGGAAAGGTTGGTGGGATTCTTGGTTTAGTAAGAACAAAAATTAATGAGCTTCCACATTATCTAGTCGAAGCAAAGTATGAACCTGGAAATTATAATAAACTACTACTTAGTCCAACATTACAAGCAACTTTTTCTAATATTAATCAAGCACATGAGGGAAGAAAACCAAATTATTACGAATTATTTTCAGATTTTGAAGATAAAAAAAACTACCAATTTAATAACTGGCTTACTGAAGATGGTGGTAGGTTGTATAAAAAAAGAAATCTGGGATTAATTAAATTTATACCCTATGAAAATATACAACTAAAAGATGGGTTTATATATTTAAGTTTGTATCAAATTAAAAATTTGCTGTCAAACCATTCTATAGTAAACCCACATTTGGCCCGACTAGCCTTCCTATAGTGAAAAAAGTTTTAATAGTAGGTTTTGGAAACCATGCTCAACGGAGAATCCTGCCTGCATTAAAATCAATTAACCAAATCGATGACATAGTAGTAACTTCTAGATCAAACAAGAAAAATTACACTGATGAAATCGTATATTTAAATAAAAATGATATTTTAAATTCAGATATTTTTTTTGATGCAGTCATTATTTCTAGCTATCCAAATGTACATATAGATAATTTGAAAGAATTTAAAAATAAATCTAACACATTTTTAATTGAAAAACCAGTGACAAACTATTTAGAATATCTTGAATCTTCAGAGTACTTGGGCTTTCATAATAATTATGCTGCAAGAGAATGTTTGATGTATTTCCACCATCCAATATATAGGAAATTTCAAGAGATAATTAATTCAGATAAAATAGAAGCTATTTCAGCTTCTTTTCAAATTCCCCATATAGAAAATAACAATTTTAGATATTCAAAAGCTCTAGGTGGAAGTGCAATACTTGATCAAGGTGTTTATCCCATTTCGTTGATATTAGAAAATTTTAAATTAATCGATAACTCGATAGATAGCTCTATAGATATACAAGATAATCAAAGCATAGATTCAAGTGGTTATTTGTCGTGTAAATCTGAGGGGGGTGTTGAAATTAATATTAATTGGGGAATTGGGTTTGAATATTCGAACTTTGTAGAAGTAATATCTAAAGGCATAATTTATAGTTTTCCAATGTTTTTTTCAAAACCTGAAAACTTTTTAAGTGTATACAAAACAACATCTCAAGGCAAAGAGGAAACTGTCGCTTTAGGTACATTTGACCAATTTAAGATAATGTATGAAGATATGATTATTAATCAAAAAGAGTTTTCATATAACTCATATGATAATCTTTGTAAAAGATATAGTTTTATAAGAAAGTTACTAAATGATAAAATTTCATGAACCATATGTTTCTAAAAAGTTAGAAAAAAACTATAGTAAATTAACTAAGAAAAATTTATTTGGTTCAACATACTTTCGTGAGATTTGTACAGAAATCCTTAGGGATGAATTTGGATATAAAAATTTTCTCCTTACTAACTCCGCAACATCCGCATTAGAGTTAATCTCAATTTTATTAAAAGATCAGGAATTCCAAAAATTAAAGTTGCCGTCCTATACGTTTTCTTCCACTGCAAATGCATTTTTGAGATCAGGATTTGATTTAGAGTTTATTGATATTAATGTTCACAACTCAATGATTGATATTAATAAATTACAAAAACTTGAAAAAAGTGAGTTATTAGGAATTGTTCATTATGCTGGATCAAGCTTAAATTTTACAAAATTGTATGAAAAGATGGGCAAAGAGGTAAGTTTTATTGAAGATGCAGCTCAAGCGTTTGGAGTAAAATTTAATAATGAAAACATTGGACAAATTGGACTAGCTGGTTGTATTTCTTTTCACCCAACAAAAAATATTCACTCTGACTTTGGCGGGATGGCGCTGTTAAGCGATAGGCTTGATTTTGAAAAAGCAAAATTTGTGTACGAGAGGGGAACAGACAGGTCTAAAGTTGTAGGGGGTTTAAAGAATAAATATGAATGGGTAGAATTAGGATCAAGTTTTGAAATTACTGAATCATCTTGCGCAGTTTTAGAATCTCAGCTTTCTGATTATCAAACAATCTATCAAATAAGGAAAGAACTTTACTTAAGGTATATAGAAAATTTAAAAGATTTTGCTAAAGAAAATAATTTTTACCTTCAAGATCATCCTTCTAATTTTGAACCAAATTATCACTCTTTTTATTTAATTATTCAAAATAATCGTGATGATTTAATAAAATATCTAATTGAAAATGGAATTCAAGCATACATAGGATACGTACCTTTACATTCATCAATCTTTTCTAAAAATAAAGGTCTATACGAAGACCTTGAAGTTACTGATTTTGTAGGTGAACGAATACTAAGGCTTCCTCTTCATACAAACCTTAAGTCAAAGGATATTGATTATATTTGTAAAAACATAAAAAATTATTACAAAACAAAAGAATGAGAATTTATTTATAAGCATTGAAAAAAGTAGTTAATTATTTTTTAGGCTTTAATTCTTCAAGTACATAAGCCATTGTTAATTGAAATCTATACAAAAAACTAGTATGTTTTCGACCAAGTGGGTTTGGGTTGTGTTGAACCATAATCATTTTGTAATTATTTGAAACTTTTCTAAGATCCATCATGCTAGAGTCTTTAAATTCTTCAATAATCTTTCCCTTAATTTTAGAATCAATGACTCTAAAATCAGTGAATCTATAATAGGTAAAATCTAGCCGGATAATATTGAATAAAATATTTGCAATGTTTGAACTTAAATTTCTTATAAAATTTTCGTCTAATTTCCATTCTGCGAGTGTAAAATCTAGATTTTGATCATAACAAGCTTTTAATAATTTAATTATCTGAGATGGTGGGTGTTGACAATCATCATCTAATGTTATTATAAATTCTCCAGTTGATTTGCTTATTCCTTCAATCGTTGCTTTTGCTTGCCCTTGATTTTTAGTATTACTTATTACATATAAATTTTTATACTCTTGTTTTAATTCTTCTAAAATTTTTAAAGTTTTATCGGTTGAAAAGTCATCGATGCAAATAATTTCAATTATTTCAAATTTTTCAAGATTTAAATTATAAATTTCTTCAATCAATATTTTTATTGAATTTTGAGAGTTGTAGCATGGAATTACAACAGAACATTTTATTAAGTCTTGCATATAAAGTATTATAATTTTAAATTTTAATCAATTTTTGGTTTTGTTAATATCCAAATGTAAGTTGGTATTATAAAATATCCAACACTAGCAAATAGATTAACAAAATAATATTTAATCGTTTTCTCTTTTATCATCTCAGAAGCAGAGAAATTTGATGGATTCCTAATAATTTTTAATGTATAGTCATTAATTTCAAATCTATTTACAAGTTTTTTTAAATTTCTATAAGATTTTAAATTTTCATAATATTTTTTTTGGTCTGTAAATAATTGGATATACTTATTAGCGATTTTCTTTGGAAAATAAGATAAAAATGGAAGTTTATAATGCGCCTCTATTATTTGGAATCTATTGCCGGCAGCAAAATAACAAACACCTCCAGGTTTAAGTAACCTAAAAATACTATCCATTAAAAGTTTGTCTGATGGTACGTGTTCGTAAATATGAGAACAAGTAATAACGTCAAATGTTGAGCTGGGAAAATTAAACTCTTCGATTGGTGAAGTAATAAATTTTAGATTATCTTTTTTAAAATTTTTATTTGCAAATTTTACCGCTTTTGTATCTAAATCAATACCTGTTACCTCAGCAAAATATTTTGAGTATTCATTAGTCATGATACCTGAGGATGAACCAATATCTAAAAGTTTCATATTTGAAGTATCCTTAAGGTGATCTAGTAATACAGAAATAGTTTTTTCAGCTTTTTGTATTCTTGCTTTGTAATCATACATCGAAACTGTTTCTTCAGTTAAATCTGAATAATTATATTGATAGTTTTTTTCCATTTCAGTAAATTTTAGTACAAATTAATATCTTTAAATTAACAAAGCTTTATTAGCAATTCCCATATTTCAATAATTTTTTGAGCTGCTACTTGTTTTTTTCTGTTATTGTCGAATTCCTTATAAGTTTAAAATTAAGCTGTATTAAGTTTTTAAATGGTAATAGTATTTCATATTTAATTTAAACAATAGCACCACTTAAACCTAAAATTGTTAGTAAATAAAGAGAAGACAACAAAGAAATAATGAATAAAGTAAAATTAAAAAAGGCGGACAGTTTGATTACGTTTATTGATACAAAATGAAATTATTTTTATTAGGTAAATTTCAAAAGATAAAATTTTTGATTGAATACTTAGTTAGTAAAAATTTTTCAGAACCCCTATTTATTAAAAAATATATTAAGGAAGGGTCTGTAATAGTAGATATTGGTTCTAATGTAGGCTCATTCATTGATTCTATTAATAGGTTTGATAACAATTATTTTTTTCATTCTATTGAGCCAAATTTAGAATTAATCAAATATCAGAAAAAAAAGTATAGAAAATTAAAACGTATAAATTTTTATAATCTTGCTATCTCTAACAAAGGTGGTGAGTCTCCCTTTTACATCAGAACCCCTTCTTCACATTCTTCTTTAAAAGAAGAACATATTGATTCTGAATTCAATAACGAGGTTTCTATTAAGAAAGTGAAAACATTAGCTCTTGCTACTTTTGTAAAATCTGAAAATATTACCAAAATAGATTTATTGAAAATAGATACAGAAGGTTCCGAAATAGATATTTTAGAGTCTTCTAAAAACTTAATCAAAAGTGGATTAATAAAATATATTAAAATAGAAGCTACATCTAGTGCTATAAATTCTATATTTGAATTTGCAAAAAAAACAGACTTGAAAGTAATTGGTGTAAATAATATTTTTCATTTTGAAAATACTTTTAATTTTTTTGATTTATATTTAGAAAATACAAATATTAAACATAATGAGTAAGGCATTTTATAAATTAATTGTTCGAATTTTTCATATCTTTACTAAATTAATTTCAAAAAAATATAAAACTAATTTTTAATGGTTATTCAATAATATCTATTAATAATTTTCCAAACTTTTTGTTTGTTAAAAGAGAGCTGCTTTGAAGGTAGCTAAATAGTCTAAATTTAAACTTATACATGGTTAATTTAATTTTGATTTATTAAGATAAGCATTAAATGTATCAGCAAATAAAATTTGTAAAACCAGCTCTAAAACTAGGAACGGAAATAGCAGTTGTCGGCTCAAGTGCTAGCTTATTAAAAAATAAGTATGGTGAAGAAATAGACAATTATAAGGAGGTCTTGAGGTTTAATAGAGCACCAATAAAAAATTATGAGAGCCATGTTGGATCAAAGACTACATTGAGAGTTGTAAATAACCATGTTTTTGATAATTTAGAAATTTCAAATAAAGGATATTCTAACCAACCTAAAAATTTTGTAAAAGATTTAAGAAATCAAAAGATTTTGTATATAGGACCAGATGATAAACCTTGGAAAAAAAGATATTTCAATACTCACAGATCAAATAAATTATATAAATTTGAATACTCTTGTATTAGAGAAATAAAAGAAATATTGGATATAAAATATGATAATTATTTACAAGTCGGCACAATAATAATCGGATTATGTTTACTATCCAGCTTAACGCCAACTCTTTATGGTTTTGATCTTGAGATTAAATCAAGAACACACTACTTTGAAGAAAGACCTAATAATATAAATGATTCTTCTCACAAAATAAAAGACGAAATCAAGCTTTTATCTGATTTAAAAGAAAAAGGCAAAATAATTGTACGCTAGTTAAATTTAAATAAAAATTATCATTATTAGATGATTAAAGTAATTGCAGAATTAGGCATAAATCACGAATCTAGTCTAGATACAGCAAAGAAACTTATTGATGCAGCCTCAACATCAAGCTGTTGGGCTATAAAATTTCAATATAGAAATCTCCGTAACTTTTATAGCTCTGTTAATGAAATTGGTGATGAACTAATTCATGATCAGCTAAAAGACACACACCTAAATCTTAAAGAAATAAAATCATTAACAAAATATGCAAGAAAAAAAGGACTGAAGGTAGGGATTAGTTTTTTTTCAATAAAAGATTTTAGAGAAATTATTAGTCAAAATATAGAATTTGATTTTTATAAAATACCATCTGCGGAATTCTCAAATACAGAGCTTGTAAAGGAAACAATAGAATCAAAAAAACTCATAATCCTATCTACTGGAGGACACGATCTTAAAGCTATTAAATCTAATATTAAAAAATATCAATTTAATAAAAATGCTGTAATAATGCACTGTACTTCAAATTACCCAACTGAAATTGGAAGCCAGAACTTAAACACAATACTTGAATTAAAAAAAATAAAAAACATTGAAGTTGGTTATTCAAGTCATGATATAAATTACGAAGTAGTATTTTTAGCTGCTTCTTTAGGTGCAAAATATATTGAACGCCACATAACTCTCAATAAAAAAGGTAAAAGTTTAGATGATTCATCTAGTTCAGAGCCAGATGAATTTATTTCTATCAACAAGGTACTAAAAAATTATGATCAAATATTAGGCAGTTCTAATAAGCCAGTCAATCAAGGAGAAATTTTGAATTTACAAAATTTAGGTACCTCAGCATATAGTAAATTAAAGTTAGAAAAAAATGAATTTATTTCTTTAGATAACATTTCCATTCTAGCCCCTAGGAAAGGACTAACGCTAGACGAGTTAAATAAATATATTGATAAACCATTAACGAAACAATTAAATAAAAATGAACCTATTACTAAAAGTCATTTTATTAAATCAAGAGTATTAAACAATGAAGACTTTGACTTTATGGACAAATTTAAATTATCTATACCTATAAGGTTCCACGATATGGAGTCTATTTTTGAAAATTTCAATATTACAAATTATGAATTTCATTTGTCTTATCAAGATATAGAAAATATTAGATTATCTGACCTCAAAAAATTTAAGAAAAAATTTAAAAATAAAAATTTTACTTTCCATTTACCTGATTATTTAAATAATTACCAACTTTTTGACCCTTTAAGTTTAGATCCAGAAATAAAAAAGAAGTCTTTTGAAATTTTGAATAAAGTCATAAGTTTCAGTCAGCTTACTTCTGACCAAACCCAAATATTTGTTTCAAGTTTAAGCCAAAATGATTTTGGTGAAAAAGACAAATATTATTTAAATTTAAAGAAGTTTATAGACAATGTTTATAAAAAGCATAATATTTTATTTTTGCCTCAATGGCTACCAAAAAAAGCATGGTATTTTGGAGGTTCTTATGATATAAATTTATTTTCTACTTACGAAGACATTCAATTGATTAGAAAACATAATATATTAATATGTTTAGATATTGCTCACTTGATTATGTCTGCAAATTTTTCAAATAGTCATTGGAATAATTGGTTTACTAAACTAATCCCAATAACTCGCCACATTCATCTTTCTGATTCTTACGGAACAGATGGTGAGGGTGTAGAATTTGGAAAGGGGGAGTTAGGTTATCCTTATGATATTATGAATACAAAATATGTTAAAGTGCTAGAAGTTTGGCAAGGACATTTAGACGGTTTTCAAGGATTTAAACAAGCAGTAAAAGCATTAAAGGATAATTATTAATAAAAATTTTTTTATAACAGGCATAAATGGACAAGATGGATGTTATTTGGCAAAAAAAGCTATAGACAACGGATTTCAAGTTATTGGGATACAAAGACCCATACCGTCTTACAGGAAAGAACAGGTTACTTATAGGCTTAAAGAATTAAATATCTATGACAAAATAAAATTTGAAATTACTGATTTAACAAATAAAAATAATTTAGTTTCATTGTTGAAGAGATTTAAACCTATATATTTTGCACATTTAGCTTCTCAAAGCAGTGTTAAGAAAAGTTTTGAATATGAAGAGCTTACAAACGAATCAAATTTAGTTATATCAAAAAATATAATTGACGCAATTGAGGAATTCTCAAAAGAGACAATATTTTTCTTTCCTTCCTCTGCGACAATATTTGAAGGTTATTCAGATACTCAGGTAAATGAAATAACTAGAGCAAACCCAAAGACTAATTACTCAAGAACAAAATACAAAACTCAAGAATATATTCAAGAAAAGGTAAATGACTCTGAATTACAATTGAATACAGGAATTATGTTCAGTCATGAATCTGAATACCGAAGGCCTAACTTTTTTTCAAAAAAAATTACGGAATTTCTTATTGAATACAAAAACAAAGGAGGAATAAAAATAAATGTCGGAGATCTTTCATTAGAAAGAGACATTGGTTATGCAGAGGAGTATGTAGAGGCTATATATAAGATATTGACAAATAATAAAAGAACGAAATATATAGTTTCATCCAATAGTTTATATAGATTGAGTGATTTCATAGAACATTGTCTAGATTTCTTAGAAATTAACTATAAAGTGGAAATAAATGAAAAAAATATTAGCTACTTAGATAAAAGAAATGGTTTTCAATTTATTTCATCAAGCAAAGAAGAATACAGAAAATATGATTTAAAAGGCATAAGGGGTGACAATAGTAAAATTTTAAATGAGTTAGGTTGGTCTCCTACAATTAAACTTGATGGAATTGCCAAAAGAATGATAGATTATGAGTACAAAAAGTAAATATAGCGAAATTAAAAATACATTGACGGGACCTATATTTACTGTATTCACTCCATTTTCTGTTGATGGAGAAATTAATTATGAACAAATGGAAAAGTATTTGTTTTATTTGTATAGCAATAAAGTTAGATGTTATTATGTTATGCCTTATAACTCAAGGTACTCTCAGCTTAGAGAGGATGAAATTTTTCAAGTTAATGATTTTGTTATCAAAACTCTTAAAAACCTAGATAAAAAAAACTTTGTAATTGTAAGTGACTGCATTCATGGACCTACAACCTTATCTGCAGAGTACGGATATAAGGCATTTGACTCAGGAACTGATATGTTTGCCTCTATAGTAAGAGAAAAATATTTTTCAGACAGACAGATATTTAGTCATTTTGATTTTCTTTCACAAAAATTAGAGATGCCTTTACTTGTTCATGAAATGCCATTTATTTCTGGATATGACGCAAGAAACTTTAAATGGCCATTAAGTCTATTAGAAAGATTAAAAGACATAGAACATATAGTTGCAATAAAAGAAGATGCAAAAGATTTAGAATACGGGAAACAAGTAATTGAAACACTGGAGCCTGATGTAAGAGTTATTTTTGCAGGAAAAAAAAGGCTAATAAATGATTTGTATAATTTTGGATTAAAAAGCTATTTGAATGGAACGTCAATCGTAAATCCAGATATAGCATTTCTTTTTTGGAAATCATTAGAAAAAAACGACAAGGCAATGATAGAGTCTATATTTCTAAAGATAGAAGATCCATTTTGGGATAAAATAGTTTCTCAGTTTGGTTGGCATAGGTCAAACAAAGCAATTCTTGAAGCAGCTGGATTGATGGACCGTTTTGATAGGCTTCCTATGGAACATTTAGATGAAAATGATTTTCAGATAGTCAGAGATTTTTTTGAAAAATATAAAGATAACTTTATGAAAATTGCTAAATCATGATTTATGCTTTTATTCCTGCAAGATCTGGATCAACGAGGCTTGAGGATAAAAATTATTTAATGTTAAAAAATAAAAGGTTATTTGAGTGGAGCATTGAGGCTGCAAATAAATCAGATAAAATTGATAAAATTATATTTTCATCTGATTCAGATAAATATATAGAATATGCAGAAAATATTCCTTTAAATAAGGAACTTCTTATTGATAAAAGAAATGAAAAAAATGCATCAGGAAATATGAAAATTTACGATTATTTAAAATCTGATTTTTTAGATCAAAATAATTTTTTAAATGAAAAAGATTTTTTAGTTATGTTATTGCCTACCCAACCATATAGAAGTTTGACAGATATAAAGAATATAGTGAAACTTGGTCTTGATTCCAATAAAAATGTATTTTCATGTAGGGAATACGAATTTCCAATTAGCTTTGCTTTCAAAATAAAGAATAAAGATATTATTGAAACCGTATTTGATAATTCACCAATATTGACTGGGAACACTAGAAGTCAAGACCAAGATCAATATTTTCATCCAGACGGCTCAGTTTACTTCTTATCTATTTCAAGTTTAAATAAAAGATTTGAGTCTATATATCAAAATGCAGTTCCTTATGAAATAAGAGGCAAAGTGTTTATAGATATTGACAATGAATCGGATTTTGAATTTGCTAGCAACTCCCCAGCCGATGTAATTATGGAATAAAAAACTTATTTTATTAATTTAATTTTTCTTTGTGATTTCTTTTCTTAAAACATATCTTATAATTGAAGTATTAATTTTACTTAAATAGGTAGGAAAATTTGTGAAAACAATCTCTGTTGCTATACCAACATATTTTTCTTCTAAGTTTATTACGGAGACAATAAACTCATTAAAAGATAATAAGATAGTAAATGAGATTATTATTTGTGATGATTCGGAAGACAAAGAAGAATATAGTCGACTTGTTAATTTAGTCTCATCTTTGCTTGAGAATTCTGATATAAAATTAAATATTCAAAAAAATAAATCAAAACTTGAAGGATTTAGGAATAAATATAAATGTGTATCTTTAGCAAGTAATGATTTTGTTTATCAACTGGATCACGATAATATTGCTAATAAAAAAACACTAGATAAATTTTCTAGCTTAGACATAAAATCTATAGATAAAGAACAATTGTTTATTCCATCAAAAATAATTTTGTTTACAAAAAATAAATATGAATATATATTTAAGCCTTCGTATAAAGTTAAATATTTAAATAAGTCTCTAATTTTTGATAGTGTCTTTATTAAAGACTATATTGATACAAACAACAATTTTTTACTAAAAAAGAATGTAGGTTGGTTATTAAATACTGGAAATCAATTTTTTTACAGAGATGCATATTTGTCTAACCTAGAAAAAGGTTTAGAGTTGACAAAAACAACATTATCAGCATGTTCTTTTGCTATGGCTTATTTTTGGTTATCCTCAGGTAATAAAATTTGTATAGCTGAATTTTTATCACACTACCATAGGCTGCATGAAGATAGTGCATGGAATAAAGAAGGAGAAAAAGTTGTAAATTCTGTTAACTATTTCAAAGCTGAAATTTTAAATATATAAATTATGAATAATGACCAAATACCTTTAGAGTTTTTAAACTTTTCAATACCAAAATACCCTTCATTAAATACGAAAAAAAATTTTGAGGCTTATTTTTTTGAATATTTTCAGAATCAAGAATTTAACACTTCATTAAAATATATACCAATACAGTGGACAAATTACCTAGTAAAACAAAACTATGGCAAAGATATTCAAGACTTAAATAATTATTTAAAATTAAATTTAAAATCCGAAGAAAAATATTTCACAATAGTTCAATATTCAGGAGGACCTTTAATTGAGCTAGAGAATACTTTAATTTTTAGCATGGGAGGCACTTTCAATACAAAACTTGGAAAGAATTCTAAAGTTATTCCACTTCCTCTTTTGTATGATTCAAATTTAAAGAAAGCTGACTTAGAGAAGAAATACATTGCTTCATATATTGGTAGGCCTACTCATAAAATAAGAATGAAACTAGAAGATCGTATAACAAGTAATGAAAAATTTTATATTAAAAATATTAACTCAATGAGTTCATCAATAACTAAAGAGAATTTAGAATTATTTGAAAAGTTAATAAAAGAATCATATTTTTCAATCTGCCCTAGAGGTTATGGCCCAACAAGTTTTAGATTATATGAATCAATACAAATGGGCACTGTCCCTATTTATATTTCTGATAAATTTTTTCTACCTTATATAGAATTTCTTGATTGGAGTGAATTTGCAATACTATTAAAAAGCAGAAAGATTTCATCACTCCCTAGGAAACTTAATAACCTAATTGAATCAGGAGAATATTTTCGCTTAAAAGATGGTTTAGATAAAGTAAGTGAAAAGTATTTTAATTTTTTATATATGTCGAAATATATAAAGTCAATCGTTGAAAAATTATGATTTATAAGATAAAGCAATATATAAATAAAAATTTTTTTAAACATCTTAAATATGAATTTGAAGAATACATCCCAAACTCTGCAGGTAACGCAAGTCTTAATAATAAGATTATTAAAATTAATATAAAACAATTAACTAATAATTTATTAAATATATCTACTTGGTTTCACGAGGTTGAAGTCTTAAATTTATCTAATTTATCATTAGATAAAAATCTTGAAAACAAAGTTAAAGAATTATTTGACAGACATGGTTCTGATAAAAGTAAACATGGTTACCATATTCTTTATTCCAATATTTTTTCTAATCTCTGTTTAAATCCTCAAATTCTAGAGATAGGAATTGGTTCGGTAAATAAAAAAATTCCTTCAAATATGGGTAAAGGAGGAATCCCTGGTGCTTCTCTGCTAGCTTTTTCTGAGTATTTCCCAGGATCTAAAATTTATGGAGCAGATATTGATCCTGAAATATCAATAAATCATCAAAATATAACTACATTTTACTTAGATCAAAACAATCTTTGCTCTTTTGACCATGAGGTTATAAAAGATAAAAAATTTGATCTAATCATTGATGATGGTCTACATATGCAATCTGCGAATTTGAATACCGTTAGGTTTTCCTTAGATAGATTAAATAATTCTGGGATATTAATAATTGAAGATATTCCTGAGTCTGCTTTAAACATTTGGAAAATTTTATACAATATTTTAGAAAAACCATTCAATTTAGAACTTATAAAGTGTAAAGATAATTACGCTGTTATTATAAAAAAACTTGAAAATTAAATTTTTTATTTAATAACTAAACAATAGCTACAATAGTTATTGTGGGATTCTTAAAAGTTATAGTCAAAGATGTTCTTTACATTTCAAAAGTCACAGGAACTCAAAATAAAAAGATTCTAATTACAACCTCGGTTGTTTTTAGTCAGCTAGTAGTATTTACTGATGTTTTTTTGATAGGCTTGTTTGCGTATTTAATAGCTGATCAGAAAACAAATATTGAGATTGTAGATTCTATTGCAGCTTATTTTGGTGAGAATAAAATTTTAATTTTATTTGTAGTATTGTTTAGATTTCTGTGGTTATTTTTACAAAGCTATATTTTAAGGAGAATAGAGTTTACAGTTACAAATAATCTAAAAGAATTTATCTTAAGTCATATTTTTGAGAAAAGAACTTATTCAGTATCAGATGCTTTTTACTATACAAATGATATCAGTGGTCATATTGGTTATTTTTATTCAAATTTTGCAGCGTTTTTAAACAATACATTAAGTATTTTTGCTTACTGTATTTATTTAGTATCTTCTAATCTTGAAGTTTTATCAATTTTTGGGGTTGGGTTACTTTGTTTGTATTTTCCAATTAAGAAAATAATTAAAATAACTAGAGATTATGTGGACAAAACATATTTTGCAGCTAGGGACTCCATGAGCGAAATAGAACGTGTAATTGAAAATTTATTCTTAATCAAAATATTAAAAAAAGAAAAAGCTGAACTAAACAAATTTTCTGAAACTTTATCACTTTTAAAATCATTTCAGCTTAATAAGCATAATTTTCAAATACTCAATGGTTATTTACCAAGTTTTGTAACTTTAGTTATTTTATCTGTTGTCATCATTTTCTTTTCCGGTATAAAATTAACGCTTGATTTTATAGGTGTAACCTTGAAGCTCTTCAATTCTGTTTCTGCAGTTACGGTGACTTTTTCAAATATAATTAATTCACATGTCCACATTTCAAAGTTTAAAGAATTAAAGTTTGATTCTAAGGATGAATATCGAAAAAATTTTGTTTTAAAAGATGTTGATTTTGTTAAGTTTGATAATGTTGTTTTTAAATATGAGAATTCAATTGAAAATATATTTGAAGGGTTAGATTTAAAATTTGAGAAAGGCAAGCACACAATATTAACAGGTGAAAATGGTACTGGGAAAAGCACTTTGTTAGGCCTTGTTGCAGGCATTTACTATCCCCAGAAAGGAAAGGTGATTACTTATTCTAATAAGTTTGGATATGTGAGCGCCCAGCCATATATTTTTCGAGACACTTTGCTAAATAATATTATGTACGGCAATGAAGATCTTGAAATTTCAAATGAAACAATATTGGATATGTTAAAAGAATTTAATACTTTTAAAAATGAATCAGAATATGCTCTGGATAGAGATGTTAGCAATAAGTCATTATCTTCAGGACAAATGCAGAAAATTGGTTTTATAAGAAGTTTGTTATCAAATCCTGACATTATATTACTTGATGAATCTACTTCAAATTTAGATACAGATTCTAAAAATATAGTATTTGAGAAACTAAAGAACAGTAAATCAACTGTTATTAACTCAACTCATGATCCAAAAAATTTTGATTTTGTTGATCATCATTATGAGATCCGTATCGTTGAAGAGAACAGAAAAGTAAATAAATTATTTTGATTCTTGGTAGTCAACATAAAGAATTAATCTTTTATGGTTGCCCTGCTGGTATAGGCAATAGATATGAAGAGCTTGCAAGGTTATCTCAGTTTGCAAAAAAAAATAATATAATTATTCATTATTTTTGGAACAATTCTGAAAAATTAAAATATAAGAATAGATTCAAAGCGGAGAATGTAATAATTAAAGAAATAAGCATACTAAAGAAATGGCCAACAAAAAATTTTGAAAGTTCACGATACTGGAGGGAGTACATCTCCACTACACCCATAACTAATGAGGTGAAAGTTGCTCTAGAATACAGCGGACAAAAACCAAAAGAAAAATATATTGGCATTCACATAAGAGGGACAGACAGAGTTTTAAAGGGGAATAGCATACCACAAGGCTTCCAAAACGAAGAGGACGTTAAGTTTTCTATTATTCAAACAGAAAAATACTTAAAAACAAAAAATAACCATTTACCTATTGTTATTTTTTCTGAAGATGAAAAATTAAAAAGTAGATTGTTATCTGAATTAAAAGATTTTAACCATATTTCATTACCATCAATACAGAACCTTGAAAAAGAATATCAGGACATATTCTACCTATCCAAATCTGAGGAGATAATTATGTGTAGTAGATTTTCTACTTATTCTTTAGCAGCAGCAACATTTGGAAATAAAAAAATTATAAATTTTTATGATAAGAAAGAAAGCGATTTGAAGTTGTGGGATATTAATATAAAGAACTTTCCTGAAAGAAAAAAGAAAAGTCTAGTTAATAAATATAGAGATCTTACTACATTTAACAAAGCTAAAAGATTTGTTTCTGTTGGTAATGGTAAAATACAAAGCTTTAAAATTCTCGAGTCTGTTGTAAACGAATCAAAACATTTAGTGAGTTATAACAAAAAAAACTATATAGGCTTTGAGGAAAATTTTAAAATATTAAATAATTCTTTAAGTATTCAGATGTGTAGTTTATTAATTATAAAATCTAAATTTCAAGAATTAATTAATTTACTTAAATATGAAAAAAACAGAAAAATTAAAACTAAAAAATTTATAAAGGAACTAGCAGACACTTACAAAATTTTTAATCTAATTACTTTAATTTCTAAATCAAAGAAAAAATATTTGAACAAAGATGATTATTTTTTATTTATAGATGTTTCTGATATGAAAGAAGATTATAAAAATTACATAAACAAAGATAAAATAAAAGGAGCGGTTATTACTTTTGATGATTTAGCTAAAGAATATGAAAAATTTATAAAAATTAAAAAATATTTAAATTCTGCCTATATAAGTTTTGAGATAACTAATGAAACTAAGGGTATCATCAAAGGCTATTTGACTATTGCAAATTAAATATTCTCTTATTTTTGATAGCTAAATTTTCTATAATTTATAAGTTAAAATTAATTGATGATATCAGACCAGCTTACTTTAATAATTCCAACTAAGAATCATGAACAGTTAATTTTGGATAATTTAGATGAAATAAATAATTTTTGTAAAAATAACTTTGAAAAATATGAAATTTTAATTATCTCTAATGGATCTAGTGATGAGAATTTAGCATTATTGTCAAAATTAAATATAAGCCAAATTAATCATTTATCATTTTTACAGTCAGGAAAAGGACTTGCAGTTAGAAAAGGAATAGAAAATTCAAAATATAAGTATTCTTTGATATGTGATGCAGATTTGTCTGTTGGCTTAAATTTTGTTGAGCAATTTTTTGATAATCTTAAACCTCTTTCAGGGTTTGTTGTTGGTTCAAGAAAACTAAAAGATTCTCAAGTAAACAACACCCCTGTTAGTAGGTTAATAAGTGGAGGTTTATTTACTTTTTTAGTCAAATTTATATTGGGTATAAAAGTTTCAGATACACAATGTGGATTTAAATTAATTGACAATTCTAAATTTATGGATGCTAGCAAGTTTAAATCCGATGATTTTTTCTTTGACGTGGAGCTTTTTTTATTAGCAAAAGAAAAAAACATTGAAGTAACAGAAGTTCCTGTTATTTATAATCATAATTTCGGTTCTTCCGTAAGTTTATTTATTGATTCTTTGAGGATGTTTAAAAAAATTATTAGCACAAAGTTTAATAATCAATAAAACATGTAAAAAGTAAAGAAATTTTCTTAAATTTCATTATTTGTTTACTATTATTAGTTATTATTTCAGTTTATAACCACATCCCACTTGAGAAAGACCCAGATAATTGGTGGTATTTTGGAAGAATAAGTTTATTAAAATATCTAATTGAAAGATTGAAAATTGATAGCAAAATTAAAATTCTCGAAATAGGTCCTGGATTTGGTTTAAATATAAATCTACTAAAAGAATATGGGAGTGTAGAAATTTTAGAAATTGATGAATATTTTGCTCATGAAATAGAAAAAAATAATCCAAAAATTGTTCGCTATTCAAACATTACAGAAATTAAAAAGAAATATGATTTAATAGTACTAATGGATGTTCTAGAGCACATTGAAGATATTAAAGAATTTTTGAGTAGATTAAATAATATTTTACTTAATCAAGGAAATTTAATAATAAGTGTTCCCGCATATCAAAGTTTATTTAGCGAACATGATGTTGCTATGAAGCACTATAGAAGGTACAGCAATAATTTACTTAAAGAACATTTGAAAGAAAATTTCAAAATCATCAGTACCCACAGATTTAACTGGATATTGTTACCCCTACGATTAATTCAGATTAGGCTATTTAGAAATGTGAATTCAAGAGTTGAAATTAATCCAGTAATAAATTTTATATTTAAACAAATTATTAGATTCGAATTATTATTTGTAAAAATAAAAATTAAAATACCCTTTGGTCTCTCTATATTTTGTTTAGCAACAAAAAAAGAAGTTTAACTACTAGACGTAAAAAATTGATACCCCCATTTTTCATAGGAGTAGATTTTTTTGATTGAACTTGTTGGCAGTAAACAATTAAGTTTATACCAGCATTGATTTGATTCTATTGGTACAACGTAACCCTTAAAAGATGAATTATAAGTAACTTTTTCTATATCAAAGTCTTTATATTGAAAGTTATTATTTAATGCTTCTGAGTACATAAAAAATCTTGGAAAAAGAAGTAGAGTAAATAACATTAAAAGAAAAAATGTAATCTTGTTAAATAAAAAAGTGAAATTATTTTTATATTCGATTTCATCAATTGTAAATATTAGTAGGGTTGATAAAAACAATCCGTAAGCATTTCTAAAAACTGGAACAGTAAAGAAAAATAATAGATAGTTGATTAATAAGAAAAAGCAATAATTAAGCTTCAGGTGTTTATTTTTAATGATTGTTTTAAAAAATAATATTTTAAAAAGAAATATTATGAAAAGTGAAAAAATAAAATTTGTATAAATTTGTAAATTATATGCATGGGAAATAAAATTATTAAACCATTCAAAAAAATTATTTCCTAACATAAATCGTTGATTGTCTCTAAGTGTAATATAGGTTGATTCTTCGATATGGTTAAAGTTCAACCAACTAACATTTACTAAACAAGTTAAATTTATTGGATATAAAAAACATCCAGATATAATAAAATTCTTTATTAAATAAGATATTGAAAGGAAATATAAATAAAAATTAAATTTGCTAAACAAATTTAATTTTTTTCTAAAAGTCAAAAAATAAAATAATAATAAAATTACTAATGGACCAGCATTTGATTTAAGTTGGAAAGCAAAGATACAAAGTACAAGTATTATAGAAAAATTCAGTTGATTAGTGTGTTTTTTTATTAGTTCATTAATTATAAGTAATGTAATAATTATCCACAATATTCCAACTGCTGTATCAGGCTTACCGACCATTTGTATTTGCAATGCTCCATTACCCCCACCTTTATAGCCAAAATTATCAAGAAACAAATAAATTAAAACAAATAAAGAAGAATTTTTTAAAAAAAGATTTTCACTTAGTTTTAATAGGCTAAATATAAAACCAAAAAAAGAAACAAAGAATACCAATTCAATAAAATAATTAATTAAATTATTATTGAAATATTTAAAAACGCTAGCACTATATTCCTGAATAGACCCATAGGAGTAATAAGGATTTAAATTTGATAAACCAAAATTTATTTTGCTATTATATATCCAATTTTGATAATTAAGATGATATGCACCTGCATCATAGTGAAATTTTATTCCATATGAACTTATTGAAATAACAAGAGGAATAAAGATTTGATTAACTAAGTTAAAGTCCTTTAATTTAGTTTTGTATAATTCAAAAATTCCATAAATAAATAAAATTATAAAAAATCCAAATATTAACAGTAAAACTTCTTTTATTGGAGTAAAAAAATTTAACAAAAGAACTAAATTTCCTAAAGCAAAAATTGAAAACAAAGGATAGAGATTATGTATGTAATTATTAATATCTTCAAAACGATCTATTTTATTTTTTGAGAATTTATTGTTTTTGACTATTAAGATAAATAAACTTTTTCCACACAAATAAGAAGCCAGATAAAAGATTAAGAATATGAAATTGTTCATTTGAATTAATAATAAATAAATATCATATTTATAAGTGTTTCTCAATGAGATATTAAATCCGATGATTATTTAATTAATTTAAATAACTAATACCTAGCTAAACTTAGATATGTGAGTCTACAAAAAGTTTTAGTTATAAACACGAAATATAGAATTTTTGGTGGAGAAGATTCAAATATTATTGATGAGATAAATTTACTTAATAAATATTTTGATGTTGAATATTTAGAATTTAACAACTCAGTTAAATTAGGTATACATGATTTATTTGCATTTTTAACAAATTCAAACACATCATCAAACAAGATGCTTGTTGAAACGATAAGGAGATTTAACCCTGATTTAGCTTATGTTCACAACACTTGGTTTAAATCTAATTTAGGTATCTTTAAGTTACTTAAAAAAGAAGGTATCAAAACTTTACATAAAATTCATAATTATAGATTTGATTGTTCAAGATACTTGCTCGCTTCCGAACACTTGAAGGGAAATTCTCAGTGCCCAGCATGTGGTATGGAAGAAAAAAAAGTAGGATTTTATAACAAATATTATTCTAATTCATTTATAAAGTCATTTTTTCTCTCTAGATATTCAAAAAAATATTTTAATATCTTAAAAAATGATTCTTTAGAAATTCTTGTTCTCAGTAAATTTCAAAAAGACTATTTAACAAACTTAGGAATAAATAGCGAGAAGATTTCTATATATCCAAATCCAATTGAGATTGAAGAAGAAAATTTTAAAAAATATAATCCAGAAAGTGAATCTGTTGTTTTTGCAGGAAGATTAGTTGAAACAAAAGGAATTGAAGAAATACTTAAAACATGGAATGAATTAAATCCAGAAAATTTAACTTTAAAGATAATTGGAACTAGTGAAACTGAAGAATATTTGAAAAAAAAGTATGCTAGCCCATCAGTAGAATTTTTAGGCTTACTTAAAAACAATGAAGTAAAAAATATAATAAAAGAAGCCAAAGCTATAATTACGGCTACAAAATTATTTGAAGGGCAACCAAGGGTATTATTAGAAGCTTCAAGTTACGGAGTCCCATCCATTTATCCATCTTTTGGTGGTATGGATGA
>CEUY01065688.1_pt1 | contig 24733 bp, 20 predicted proteins | sample 361481 | NCBI WGS metagenome assembly CEUY01 (sample SAMEA2622737, study PRJEB7988) | marine metagenome | isolation source: saline water (ENVO:00002010), including | reverse complement strand
CAAAATCATAATTGGGAGGAATTCTGTAAATGCCGCAATCAGGACAAGAAATGCTCGATGAGACAATATCTACTTGTAAATCTATCGCAGATGGCCTTGGTACGCAAAATCAAGATTGGGAAAATTCGGTTGTAGAGATAGTAGAGAAATTTGAAGAGGTGAGTGAGACATTTTTCTTTAAAACAATGCCAAGTGTTCCAGTTACGCGCACAGCTATGAGAGATGCCGCATTAGCCCTGGAACTAAAAAATGCTAATGACTGGGATGGGATGAAGGCCGCTGTGGAAACTTTAATAGCGAGCTCTCAAAATTTGATCGAAAAAGCCGGTATGAAAGGAACGACCTTAACTTGAGTAATCCAGTATTGATAACAGGCGGAGCAGGGAGTGTGGGTAGACAATTGGCTGCTATGTTTCTGGCGGAGGGAAGACCTGTGCGTATATTTGATCTGCCATTCATGGATTTCACAGGGTTGGAAGGGGAACCAAATGTGGAAGTAGTGAAGGGAGATATCACTGACAGTGAATCGGTAAGTGAGGCTGTCCACAATGTAGGAGGAATTCTCCATTTGGCGGCACTTTTACCCCCGGCCAGTGAACGTGATAGAGATAAAACATTTGCAGTAAATGTGGAGGGCACTAGAAATATAGTTGACGCTCTCACCACTCAGGCCTCGAAAGCCCCATTGGTTTTTACCTCTTCAATCAGTACATATGGGGACACCTCCAACGAGTCTGACCCAATTAGTATTAATCAACCACAAAATGCTATAGACATATACGCGGATAGTAAAATTGCAGGAGAAAAGATTCTCATCGGTTCTGGCGTAAATTTTGTGATACTACGGATAGCAAGTATTGCAGTTCCGGCTTTTTTGGAACCTCCTGAACCGTGGCCCTTTACCTCTGCTCAAAGAGTAGAAATGGTCCACAGAGATGATGTGGCTGATGCTATAAAATCTTCGGTGGAGAATCCTGAGGCGGTAGGCAATATATTTAACATTGCTGGCGGTTCAACTTGGCGATTAACCGGAAAAGATTATGTTGAAGATTTCTTCAATTTTATGGGAGCTCCTGTTGGTATGGCAGTATACCGAGAAGAACCAGGTTGGAATGATTGGTACGATACGACTGAGTCCCAGAAGATACTAAAGTATCAGAATAGGTCTTATGATTTTTATTCAGGTGAGATGAAGTCAATTGTGGAAGCAATGATGGCTGAGTAGCATTAAGGTAAAGTGAGGATTGGTATGGTACAGATAACTGAAAAATCTGTTGAGGAGAAAAGGCAGCAACTTGTAAATATCATAAATGATATGGGAAGTGTGATTGTTGCTTATTCAGGCGGCGTGGACAGTGCTTTTTTAGCAGCGATAGCTCATGAAGTTTTAGGCGATAAAGCTTTATCGGTAACTGCCAATTCACCCAGCCTTGCTCCATCTGAACTAGAAGATGCCATAGCTCTTGCTACAGATCAGCAAATTCATTATGAAATTATTGAAACAAAAGAAACGGAGAGAGAGGACTATCAAGCAAACAATCCGGATAGATGTTTTTTTTGTAAAGATGAGTTGTATTCTCATCTAATCAAATTTGCAGATCAACGAGGCTACGCAGTAATTACAAATGGGACTAATGTGGATGATCTGGGAGATTATAGACCCGGTCTTGAGGCTGCAAAGCAGTATGGCGTCAGAAGTCCCTTAGTGGAGGCGGATCTTACGAAACAAGATATAAGGGATTTATCTAAAGAAATGGGATTGCCAACCTGGGATAAGCCTGCACAGGCTTGTTTGTCATCCCGCATACCGTATGGCACTATGGTGACCGTAGAAGCTCTCACCAGGATTGCAAAGGCGGAACATTTTCTGAGGTCTAAAGGGTTCAAACAACTGCGTGTAAGGCATCACGACACAGTAGCCCGTATAGAAATTGAACCTAAAGATTTTTTGTCACTATTGGACGATCCCACCAGAACCGAAATTACAGAATATTTCAAATCAATTGGATACTCATACGTAACAATGGATATGAACGGGTTTCGATCTGGGAGTCTCAATGAAATTTTGACGACTTTGAAGAAGAAATAGATTTCCTGGGGCCTCCAAAACCATTTTATTTCTACCAATATAAATCTACTTGGTGAAACGAATTTAACTATTGAGGGTATGAACATGTCTTCCATCGCCCAAAAAGAAATAGACAAATATGTGGCAAGGACTCAGGGGTCCTACCAAAGGCAAAAAGAGGCAGAAAAGGTTTTACCTGGAGGTAGTTCAAGAGGGACCGCTTATTTTGAGCCCTATCCTCATTTTATCGAAAGCGGGCATGGTCATTATATTATCGACGTTGATGGCAATGAGTATCTAGATTTTATGATTAATGCAACGAGCCTAATATTAGGTCATGCAAACGCTGATGTGGCAGATGTAATCAAGGATCAAGCAGACAAAGGGGTAGCATTTAGCGGACCAACCGATTCACAGATAAACTTGGCTAAAATACTAACGGATCGTATACCATCAGTTGATACCATACGCTTCACTAATTCTGGTACAGAAGCTACCTTGATGGCTATCAGGGCTGCGCGTCAATTTACGGGTAGAGACAAAATCGTAAAAATTGAAGGCGGCTACCATGGATCACACGAATATGTAGCAGTTAGTGTATATCCGAGTAAAAATAGTTTAGCCCCCAATAAAACCACTGCCATACCAGAGTATTCTAAGCAACCCGATTCCGTTTTGAAGGATGTGATAGTCGTACCATATAACGATATTGAAGAGACAAAAAGGATGGTGGAAGAAAATTCAGAAACAATTGCATGTGTGATTATGGAACCGATAGTCTCATCATTCGGATACACTCCGGCGAATTTAGAATACTTGGAATTTGTCAGAGGAATTACGGCGAAGCTAGGAATTGTATTGATTTATGATGAAGTTCAAAGTTTCAGAGTTGCGCCTGGTGGGGCACAGGAATTATTTGGTGTTGTTCCCGATATGACTGCTTTAGGCAAAATAATAGGTGGCGGTATGCCTGTGGGAGCCTTTGGAGGTCGCAGAGACATAATGGACTTATTTGATCCTACGAATGGTGGTGCCGAAATAGCGCATGCCGGTACTTTTAATGCCAATCCAGTAACGATGAGAGCAGGCGAAGTGGTCATGAACTTTCTGACGCCTGATGTTTATTATGCTATGAACAACTTAGGAGATAAACTGAGAAATCAACTTAGAGCTGTATTTGATGAGTTGGGAGTGGATGCACAGGTGACCGGGGTTGGATCGCTTTTTGGTATACATTTCACTGAGGACAGCATAAGCAATTACAGAGATGTGGTTAATGCTGATTCAGATATGAAACGTGCTTTTTTCGTTGGTATGTTAAATGAGGGAGTTTTGTTGCAGTCGGGAGCGGCAGGAGCCTTGAATGTGTTTTCTGATGAAAATCATGTTAACCGCTTGGTCAAATCTGCAAGAAAGGTAGTTCAGCGAATACGCTAATGCCTATACCTATTGAAGAAATTTCTAAATTTCCATTGCCAGGGCTTGATGTCCCTAGCGGGTTTTCCTTTAGCCCTGATGGAAAGTACCTGGCGTATCTAAAGTCAGCGGATACATCAGGTTATAAAGCTTTATATGGGTTAGATTTAGTTAATAGGTCTGAATTTGTGATTGCGGATAACCTAGGCGATTCGTCTTCTAAAGAAACTTTGGAAGAACAGCTGCGTAAGCAAAGATTGCGTCAAATGTCTGGCGGGATTTCCCAATATTTTTGGGCCAAGGATTCCAATATATTAATACCATATCAAGGGAATATATATTGGCTGGATGATCCCTTTTCTGCTCCAGAGCTATTAATGCCTGCTTCAGATCATCCGTGTTTAGATGTTAAAGCTTCACCCAATGGAGAGTTTGTTTCCTTTGTCAGGAACGGTGACATTCATTTGATAGAAGTTAAATCTAGAGCCTCTTTTAAATTGACTGAAGGGGAATGTGATTCCACAAGAGGTTTGGCAGATTATATAGCTCAAGAAGAAATGGGTAGGAGCACTGGGTACTGGTGGTCTCCAGACAGTTATTATGTGGCATTCACGGAAGTAACTGAGAAACATATTCCAGAGTTTTTCATAAATCATGTTGGTTCTGATTCAGTGGGATCTAACGCGAGCGAATCTCACCGATACCCTTTTGCAGGACAAGATAATCCTAGTGTTAGAGTTGGGATTGTAGAAGTAGATTCAAAAGATTGTATTTGGGTGGAATCAACTGAAGATGAATACATAGCCAGATTGGATTGGTTTCCCGATAATTCATTGGCAATCCAAACCGAATCACGTGACCAACAGCATCTCAAAATCCGTAGATTTTCAATAGAAGATATGACCCTTACAACAGTGTTGCAGGAAGATTCAGAGACCTGGATCAATCTACATAATATGTTGAAGCCCCTGTCATCAGGTGGATTCCTATGGGCCAGCGAAAAGACAGGCTTCAATCATATTTATCTTTTTAGAGAAGGGGACCTATTGAGGTTAACTGAAGGGGAATGGCAGGTTGACTCAATTGAATCCGTAGATGAAGTAAATGAGACTATCTTTTTTACAGGAACTAAAGACAGCTACAGAGAAAGACATCTCTATAAAATGTCTATGAAAGGAGAAGGTTTAGAGAAGGTCACCTCTGAAAGTGGTATCCATAACGTATCCATCAGTGTTAAGTCTAAATTGTTCGTCAATGTTTATAATTCTTTGTCATCTCCTCCGACAGTTGTTTTGCGGTCATTAGAAGACGACTATGGTGTGGAAATGGTAATACATGAACCTGCCGACGAACGAATCGATAGATATAAATTAGAACCGCCGGAATTTTTTGAATTAACTTTAAAAGACGGCACTGAACTTTCAGGTGCCTTATATTATCCAAACCCGAATAAATTTAAAGCCCCATATCCCACAGTGCTTAGTGTATATGGGGGACCACATGTTCAGTTGGTTACTAATTCATGGATGATGACGGCCTCACTAAGGGCCCAGTATTTAAGGGAAAATGGATATTTGGTAGTGGTAGTTGATAACAGAGGCAGTTCTAGAAGAGGGTCAAAATTTGAATCACCAATCAAAAATTTAATGGGAAAAGTTGAAGTTGAAGATCAGTCGTTTGCACTCAATTACCTAATCGAGAAGGGGATTGTTGATGAAGAGAGAATAGGAGTATATGGGTGGAGCTATGGGGGGTATATGTCTTTAATGTGTTTAGCCAAGCGGCCGGATTTGTTCAAGGCTGCAGTCGCAGGGGCTCCAGTTACTAGTTGGGATGGCTATGATACTCATTACACGGAAAGATATATGGGGATGCCCGATGAGAATTTAAATGGCTACAAAGAAAGTAGTGTTATGTCCTATGTGCCTGAAATTGAAGGGAAACTTTTGCTGGTTCACGGCCTTGTGGATGAGAATGTCCATTTTAGGCATACGGCACGCCTAATAAATTCGCTTAATGGGGCTGGTAAGCATTATGACCTGCTAGTTTTTCCAGAGGAAAGACATATGCCACGTCGAATTGAGGATAGAGTATACATGGAGCGGCGTATTTTGGAATTCCTACAAGATAGCGTTTGAGTAGATTTTAATGCTTTAGGAATCCTTCCGATATGTTTCGAAATTTTTAATATCAGCTCCTGCTGAGAATGCCTTTTCTCCCTTTCGGGAGAATACGGCTGTCCGGATTGATGAATCTTTTTTGTTTTGTTAACAATTTCTGTTAATTTCAACCAAACGCCATAGGTGATGGCCTTATGTTATTCAGGTCTGTTGAAAGCCACCCAGTCAATTTGATTTTCGATAATAAATTTAATTGCTTCTAATATGGGGTACAAACTTAGAAGGAAGTATATCCACCGTCGACGGGGATAGAAACACCTGTCACATAGTTAGAAGCGTCGCTTGCGAGAAAAATGGCAGTACCTGAAAGGTCAGCTGGCTCCCCCCATCGATTCTCAGGAATTCTGGAAAGTATATGATCGTATCTATTTTTATAATTATCTTTAATACCCTGGGTAAGGTCCGTGTGGATCCAGCCGGGTAATATAGTGTTGGCCTGTATACCGTCCTTGGCCCAAGATACTGCCAAAGTTTTGGTGAGTTGTACAATCCCACCTTTACTTGACGCGTATGCGACCGCCCAATCTAACCCAAATATTGAGGTCATGGAACCTATATTAATGATTTTTCCTGCTCCCTGTTTTTTCATACTTGGATAGACAGCCTTTGAACTCAGAAAAGCCCCAGTCAGATTTATATCTATTACCTTGTTCCAATCTTCTATATCGTATTCCTGAGGTAAATTTCGAATACCTATACCGGCATTGTTAACCAGTATATCGATGCTTCCATAAGCCTTGAGTGTATCTGCGACCATATTTTCTACAGACGCGAGGTCTGACACATCGACCTCTATGCCAATGGTAGGAGTATTCTTACCATTAAATTTTGTTACCACCTCTTGTGTTTTCTCAGTATTTCTAGCTGCAATGGCCAAATTTGCCCCAGACTCCGCAAATCCTTCTGCTATCCCAAGTCCAATGCCACCATTACCACCAGTTATCAAAGCTGTTTTTCCTTTTAGGTCAAATAATGTATTAGACATACTATCTCCTGATAATGATATTTAAATAAGGATTATATCCTCTGTTTTAGTGGCCCATTTGGTCTGTACTTATCAAGTAGTAGTTTAGTCTGTTTGGAGATTGGTTCTCCTTTTTGTTCTTGGACAGATAAAAGATCTAGAGCAAACTCCGATAGCGGAAAGACAGCCGTATCATCCTTTGGCGTAAATCTCAGGCATTTTCTTATGGGAATTTTGGAAGGTCTCTCGGTTTTGTTAGCGCATTTTCTGGAGAACGGGCAATAATATGATAAGCAGTTTACAACGGTCAGGTGATTATTATTTGTTTCACTAGGCGCCTCCTGAAGGGATTTGTCTAGGTACCGGTCGATCCTTTCTTTCAACTGAGTGTTGCGACTTATTTTTTTCATACAAAGCTCTACCGATGAATGATATAGAGCCACGGTTCCAGGAAGCGGCACAAGTCCGCAGGCAGAGTAGTGTCTCAATGCTACAACAAATATCTCCTTAATGAAATATATCTATATGTTCCTATTAAAATGCAACTTGCTTGGAAATCTCTGTCTTTGTGAGTAATTCATACACAATATGCAGTCAACTCTTGATTTTAGTAAGATAATCACGTTTGTTTGATTTTCTTACTAGAGTGTTCGGCAAGTGCTAATAAATTTGTATATATGAGAAGGTTGATGAGAAGAGTTTTTTATGGCTGGTGGATAGTATTTGCCGGATGCGTTTCCATGGCTATTTCTAGCGGTTTGTTTTTTAATGGATTTGGTTTTTTCTTTGAACCCATTAGGAACCATTTTGCTTGGAATAGGACTGTGTTATCCGGAGCTTATTCGATTTCGAGAATTGAGAGTGCTCTTGTTGGACCACTTATCGGCTATTTAATCCAGCGATTTGGCGCCAAGGGAGTTGTGTTCTTTTCATTCCTAATATTTGGAATCGGATTTGTTTTAATTGGGAAGTCTGTTTCAGTATTTACTTTTTACCTGGCTTTCATTATTACTGCAACTGGCGCTGAGCCTCCGGCATTTATTGCTGTTATGGCTAGCCTAAACAATTGGTTTCAAGTGAATCGAGCCAAGGCAATTGGAATTGCTATGTTGGGCTTAGGATTAGGTGGAATTATATTTCCCCCTATACTTGCTTATGGTTTAAATAATTTTACCTGGAGAGAAGTTTCTATCGCTTCAGGTATTTTTATTATTATTGTGGGTAGTGCAATTTCTGTCCTTGTGAGACTTAACCCTGAACCGTATGGATATTTGCCCGATGGTAGGACTTTGGAGAGTGCTCGGAAGGTATCGAAAAAAAACTTACCAACACGGGTTACTGAAGAAGATAGGAAAGAAGATTTATCGGATTACGGCTTTAGTCTGACTGATGCTTTGAAAACCCAAGCTTTTTGGTTTATTTCTATCGGCCATGCTCAAGCTTTGTTGGTTGTGTCTGTTACAGGACTATATCAGGTGCCTTATTTAGAGGATTCGCTAGGATTCTCTAGAGATTCGGCCGCAAAAATAGTGATGTTGTTGACAGCGGTGAATATGTTTGGTCAATTATCTGGAGGCGCTTTAGCTGACCGATTTTCAAAGAACATTATCGCTTCGGGAACTATACTGGGACACTGCATCGGCCTTTGGATTTTGGCGGTTGCTTACAATTATCCGTTGATCATCCTTTATGCGGTGATCCAAGGTTTTTCATGGGGAGTTAGAAGTCCTGTTATAACCTCGATGAGGGGAGATTATTTTGGTAGGAAATCATTCCCACTGATAATGGGAACCTCTCAAGGAATCGCTATGATTGGTATGGTAGTGGGACCGGTGCTTGTAGGGTATATCGCTGATCATTACAGCTATTCTATAGGATTTCGTATAATCTCCCTCATGACGATGCCAGGCGTAATTCTTTTTTTGTGTATAAAACAGCCAAGAAAAAATAGGTAGGTAATTCAGTTTAGGTTACTATTCTTTTCCTCATCCGAAATAGGCAATATTTAGGAATCACGGTTGGCTGTTATAACAGATAGGTCTATTCCATGTATCGGTACAGTTTCGGGATTCTCAACTGGTTATAGATCAAGTATATCTTTATGAAAATATACTAATTAAAAATGCATGTGTTTTGGTACTAGAAAACATGATTGTCGCGCTCTCTGCACTTAAGGGGGCGCGACAACCTAATTAAAACTTATAAACCTAAAATGTCCGCTACACTTGCCAGATGAAAATCTGTGTCACCAAACATTATTTCTGATGCCTTTGCTCTTCTGGAATATAATTGCATGTTGTGTTCTTTTGTAAACCCAATGGCTCCATGTGACTGGTGACCTAGTGCGCAGACCCTGCGGTATGCATCACTTACCCAGGCTTTCGCCATTGCAACTTCTCTCTCTGCAGGAAGCCCCTCAGATAGGCGCCAAGCTGCTTGGTAGGTTATAAATTTGGAACCTTCAACGTCGGTCGCCATGTTAGCGCAATGATGTTGAATTGCTTGAAAGCTTCCAATGGGTCGTCCAAACTGTGTCCTTTGCTTCGCATAGTCTACAGTCATATCTAATACTTGCTGTCCTCCGCCGGACATTTCAGCGCATTTTCCAATGGCTCCCCACTGCATTACTTTATTAATTGTATTCCAGCCATTGTTCTCGCTTCCTAATAGGGCGGATGCCGGTACTTTAACATTGTCGAATGCAACTTCTGATTGCCGGTCTGAAGCGATAGTCTTTAAAAGTGTCTGAGTGATGCCATCAGATTGGGTAGGAACAATGAATAAACTTATGTCTTCATCGCCAGTTCCTGTTTTGGCAGCCACAACCATATAATCAGAGACGTGGGCATTGGGAACGAATAGTTTTGTTCCACTCAAGGTATATGAATCGCCATCTTGAGTTGCTGTTAGTTCCACGCCAGCCGCGTCCCACCTAGCACTGGGTTCGGTTAGAGCTAGTGTCATAATGATTTGCCCTTCAGCAATTCTTGGGAGAAATTCTTGCTTTTGTTCTTCATTACCAGCGTCCATTATCGACATGCCACCTAGAACCACTGTTGAGAAGAAAGGCCCTGGTAGCATATATCTACCCATCTCCTCTAAGAGGACCACTAGATCCTGAAATTCTAGTTCAACCCCTCCGTATTGTTCGGGGATTATAAGACCCAGCCACCCTTGTTCAGCTATTTTGGCCCACAATTCTGGGGTGTACCCTCTTTCATCTTCTTCCATTTCTCTTACGTAGGTATCTGGGCATTCTGCTGCAAGAAAATCCTGTGCGGTGGTTTTGAGCATTTGTTGCGCTTCATTTAATCCTAAATCCATTCCTTGTCTCCTGTGAAGTTAAACTGTTATCTAAATGTTGGAGTTACTAACCTCTCGGTAATTCCAATCCTCTTTGGGCTATTACGTTTCTTTGTATTTCTGAGGTGCCGGCGGCCACCATGCCACCGAATGAACGGAGCCAGGCATTTTCGATGCGACCCCTCAGTGGGGCCCATTTGGAGTCTGGGTCTAACTGTCCATACATACCCATGATTTTCACACCTAATCCATACAACCTGTTTATCATTTCTGTTCCATAGACCTTCGTTATTGACGCTTCTTTGTTGGGGATTAGGTCTTGACTTTGCATCCAGGCAACGTTGTAACACATCAATCGGGTGGTCTCTATCTGGACAGCTAGATCAGCGAGTTCATTCCTTATGATGGGATCTTCTGAAAGAAGTCTCCCATTTCTTTTATTTTCTTTGCAGAAAGCAACAAGATCTTCCAGTACTCTCTTGGCCCTCGCCGGCCTATCAACCCCGGATCTTTCGAAATCGAGAAGAGCGGCACCGACGTACCATCCTCTATTCTGTTCCCCTACTAAGTTTTTCTTGGGAACTCTGACATTGTCAAAGGTGACCAAACCCCTATATGCGTCCCACATCATGGGTATCTTTTCAATGGTAACTCCTTCTTGGCCTTCTAGTTCAGTAAGAACAAAGCTTATTCCTCTGTGCTTCGGTGCGTCAGGCTCAGTTCGAACTAACATAAACATCCAATCAGAATCAGCATGGGCAGAATTCCATATTTTTGAACCGCTGACCACAAAGTCATCACCATCTTCCACTGCCCTGGTTTGGAGCGAGGCCAGATCAGAACCAGAATCAGGTTCAGAGTACCCTTGAGACCAGTTGATTTCAGCGCTGGCAATTTTCGGCAAAAACTGTTCTTTTTGTTCATCCGTGCCGTAGAGCATTAGGATGGGTCCCACCATCCTAATGCCGGCATCACCGGCGGATATTCCACGGTAGGCCATTTCTTCATTGAAAACGACCTGTCTCATGTGGCTTGCAGCTTGTCCGCCATATTCCTTGGGCCAAGCCATGGTTAGCCAACCCTGATCTCCGAGCTTCCTTTTAAATTCTCGGACCAATATAGAATCTTTCGCGTCTTCTGGGTCTAGGTCTTCCTCTCTCCAATTCCAAGGTAGTTCTGCATCGACAAAATCCTTGATTTCTGAGCGAAAATTTTCGTCCACTGTTTCGAATTTAAAATCCACGTTATTTCTCCTTCAAATTGAGGTAGTTGATTCTACTACTTTCATTATCCTCGAGGTAGCCCAAGCCCTCGAGTGGCTATTATGTTGCGTTGTATTTCAGAAGTGCCGGCAGCTATTGTTTCTGAGATGTTGGCTAAATGCAGGTGTTCAATTCTGCCTTCAAGGGGGGCGTATTTGGAACCTGGTTCCAGTTGACCGTGCAGGCCCAACATTTGCATCCCAGTTTCAGTTAAATGTTGTTGGAGTTCTGTCCCAAAAACTTTCCCCATTGAGGACTCTTTATTTGGTACAAGACCCTCACCTTGCATCCACGCAATGTTATATGAAATTAATCGGCTAACTTCAACTTCTATGGCTAGATTTGCCAATCTGTTTCGCATGATAGGGTTGTCGGATATCGTAGTGCCATTTTGTTCGTTGCTTTTACCATAGTCGAGTAGTTCTTCAAGAATTCTCCGGCCACCCGCCGAGTAATCAACTCCAGACCTTTCGAAGTCAAGCAAGGTAGCGCCGACGTACCAGCCTCGGTTTTGTTCTCCTACCAAATTTTTTTTGGGTACCCTAACGTTATCGAAGGTAACCATATTGAAGCTGTGATCTCCTGCCATATTGATGATTGGGTTTACAGTCAAACCTGGGGTGTTCATATCACACAGAAGAAAGCTTATACCCCTATGCTTGGGGGCATCTGGATCTGTACGGGTGAGGACCATAATATGATCGGCTCTATGGGCGCTGGATGTCCATATTTTTGTTCCGTTTATGATGAAATCGTCACCGTCCTCCACAGCCCGAGTTTGGAGAGAGGCCAAGTCAGAACCAGATTCTGGCTCTGAATATCCTTGACACCACTGGACCTCTCCTTTTGAGACTGGTGGGAGAAATTGCTGCTTTTGCTCCTCTGTTCCATGGATCATGAGAGTCGGTGCCATCATTCGGGTGCCAAATACATCCCTTCCAGGAGCCCTGTGGTATGACATTTCTTCTGCAAATACAACTTGCATCATATGCGATACACCCTGCCCACCGTATTCCTCAGGCCAGGCCATTGTAAGCCAACCTTTATCAGCGAGCTTTTTGCGCATTTGCAGACCGAAAGCCCAGTCTTGGTCTGGATCATTATTTTCGTTGCTGGGGCGCTCAGCTAATTCCGTTTTCAACCATTCCGATAGCTCATTCCTGAAAGCAATCTCTTCCTCTGAAAATTTGAAATCCATATTTAGATCCTTAAGTCGTCATTGTTTACTCGGAGAATTAATGTTTTATTATTCTGTACTTGGATTAACAGCTAGACAGGTAACCGTTCTGACTATTCCGGCAATTACATGTACCTTTGATATTACTAAATCACCAACTGTATTTTGTCCTTCTGTGTTTGTGACGGCAATTATGTCATAAGGTCCAATCACTGCATCCACAGTGACTACCTCCGGAAGGGCATTCAATGCGTCGGAGACTTCACTTGCCTTACCCGCGGCTGTTTCTATTAGAATATATGCTGTAGTCACCATTTCACCAGAACCTATTTCTTAGGTAAATATAACACCAAGAGGTTGCGTAAGTTGTCATAAGTGAATTCTATTTGTCTAGAAGAATTGGTGTCAATTAAGAGCCTCGTAAGACTCGTGGATATTGGCATAGGAAATTAGGGTTTGGTTCTATATAATTTGCTATATTGTCGAGAGATATTAAGTGCATAATTTCCGTTATTCTGGAGGTTCTCATTGACTAGTTCTGATCTTTTTAGGAAAGCTTGGGGTAGTTTTGCTACTGGGGTATCTTTAATCACCACAGTAGAAGAAGACGGCACGGTACACGGCATGACGGCCAATGGCATTGCTTCTGTTTCCTTGGAGCCTATGTTGTCTATGGTTTGTGTGGGGCATTCAGCTAAAACTTATCCTATCTTAAAAACGTCTGGTAGGTTTGCCATCAATATATTGAGAGCGGAACAAAAACCAATAGGTGAATATTACGCAAAGTCAGATAACTCAGGAGATCAGAAAACTCCAGCCGCGTTTGATATAAGACCTTCGGGAATCCCCTTTTTGGAAAACTCTCTTGCTTCGATGGATTGTCAAGTTGTAAGTGCCCATATTGAAGGAGACCACACAGTATTTATAGGGAAAGTTGAAGAAATAGTGCTCTCGGAAGGCTCCCCGCTTTTGTTTTACACTGGTAAGTGGATGACTTTCGAAAAATAGAATTTACCTTCTAAAATCACCTATTAAACTTTCCACTTTAACCACCCTTATATTGACAATGATTTTGTAGCTGATTTACCATTAACTGCGCTTTTTTTTCGTGGGATAGTGTGTTTAAGCGAGAAAAGATACTGCGTTCAAACAAAATAGGTTTTATTAAGTAGAGTAGGAGGTTTATTTTCATGACTACTTCTTTCAAACCGCTGGGTAACCGAGTAGTTGTGGAGCCCTTGGAAGGTGAGGAACAAATGAGTTCTGGTGGTATTTACATACCCGATACAGCTAAAGAAAAGCCACAGGAAGGCACAATTGTTGCGGTGGGACCTGGTAGGCTGACTGACGAAGGCTCCAGAGTACCGATGGAATTAGAAGTTGGTGATTCCGTTGTTTATTCTAAGTATGCTGGTACAGAGTACAAAGAGGGCGACATAGAATATTTGGTGCTCAGAGAAGACGACATTTTATTTAAAAAATAACAATCACATTAGAAATTAACATCCATGATTGAAAAAAGTAGGAGGAAGTAATGGCTAAACAGCTCACTTTCAGTGAAGAAGCCAGAGCTGCTATGAAGCGTGGTATCGATACCATGGCGGATACCGTTGGTGTCACCTTAGGTCCTAGGGGCAGAAATGTTGTTCTGGACAAGAAGTTCGGGCCACCACAGGTATGCAGCGATGGTGTGACTATAGCAAAAGAAATCGAACTAGAAGATGCCTTTGAAAACATGGGAGCCCAACTTTTAAAAGAGGCGGCCAGCAAAACCAATGATGTTGCGGGAGACGGTACAACCACAGCAACGGTATTGGCGCAAGCAATAATCCACGAAGGTTTCAAGAATATAGCCGCTGGCGCTAATCCGATGGCTATTAAAAGAGGGATCGACAAAGGTGTTGAAACTTTGCGCTCTGCGGTGCAGGGTATGTCAACATCAGTAGAAGGACGAGTCCAGATTGGGCAAGTAGCTTCTTTATCCGCTCATGATGATGATATGGGTAACCTAATTGCTGACGTGATGGAAAAAGTTGGTAAAGACGGAGTGATTACCGTTGAGGAGTCAAAAGGACTTGATTACGAACAAGAATTCGTAGAGGGGATGCAGATTGACCGAGGCTACATTTCACCATATTTCATTAGTGATCAAGACAGGATGGAGTCATCAATTGAAGACCCATACATATTGATTACGGATAAGAAAGTTTCCGCGGTATCGGATCTTCTTCCAGCACTTGAGAAAGTACTGCAAATCGGTAAGAACGTAATAATTATTGCCGAAGATATCGAAGGAGAAGCCCTAGCAACTCTAGTAGTAAATAAGTTGAGAGGGACATTAAATGTACTCGCCGTGAAGGCACCAGGTTTTGGTGATCGAAGAAAAGCTATGTTGGAAGATATGGCAATATTGACCGGCGGTGTAGTAATAAGTGAGGAAGTTGGAAGAAAGCTTGATTCGGTAACTGTTGAAGACCTTGGCCGAGCTCGCCGAGTGGTGGCCAGCAAAGAGGAAACCACCTTTGTAGAAGGTCATGGGGACGAAAGCCAAATCCAGGGAAGAATAAATCAGATAAGGGCCCAGATTGAGGAGACAACTTCTGATTTTGATAGAGAAAAACTTCAGGAAAGACTTGCAAAATTGTCTGGTGGTGTTGCCATAATCAAAGTGGGAGCAGCCACAGAAGTAGAACTCAAAGAAAAGAAGAACAGAGTAGAAGATGCGCTCTCAGCAACACGAGCTGCTGTTGAAGAAGGTATTGTTCCTGGCGGCGGATTAGCCTTGATTAGAGCTAGAGAAGCTCTGGACGGTGTAGATTTGAAAGGCGACGAGCAGACAGGCGTCAACATTTTGAAAGAGGCGCTTGTAAAACCTCTTATGCTAATTTCCGAAAATACCGGTGTTTCAGGTGAAGTTATATTAGCTGAAACTTTGAAAGGTGACGGAGACTACGGATACGATGCCGAGACTGGAGTTTATGGAAACCTGCTAGAGCAAGGTATTATGGATCCAGCAAAAGTAACAAGAGCTGCTATAGAGAATGCTTCTAGCGTGGCAGCCATGGTTCTGACTACCGAATCCTTGATAAGCGACATTCCGGAAGCAGCGCCGCCAGCACCGGCCATGCCTCCGATGGATTACTAAGAGAAAAGTTTCTAGTAATTTAAAGGCCTCCAGTTTAGTCTGGGGGCCTTTTTTTTAGAATTACCCATTAAAATTGATTGCATACCTTGCGCACTGAGATACATGTGGCACTATAATCAAACTGTACACGGTTCATTTTAGATTTAATGTCTTGACCGTATTGCCTAAGAAAATCGCAAGGGGCTTTGTTTGTTCACTCATTTACATGTGCATACTGAGTACAGCATGCTAGACGGTCTAGCAAGGTTAGATCCATTGCTGGATAAGGCCGCTAATCTTGGAATGCATAGTTTGGCCATAACAGATCACGGTGGCCTCTATGGGGCGGTTGATTTTTACAGGAAGGCCAAAAATAAAGGTGTAAAACCAATCATTGGCTGTGAAATGTATGTGGCCACAGGCAGCCGTTATGATCGTAATCCAGCGGATAAGATTCATCACCTTACAGTTCTTGCTAAGGACGCAATTGGATACAAAAATCTTGTTAAATTAGTGACATCCTCTCATCTAGAAGGTTATTATCGACGTCCTAGAGTTGATAGAGATTTGCTTGAGTTACACTCTTCTGGATTGGCGGTAATGTCAGGTTGCCCGAGTGGCGAAGTGCCCTGGTTGATTGCGCAAGGTAGGTATAGTGAGGCGAAAAAAGTAGCAGGTTGGTATAAAGAGGTTTTTGGAACCTATTATTTAGAATTAATGCAGCATGGCGGCGTCCCAGAACTGCCTGAGATAAATCAAGGTTTGTTACAGCTAAATAAGGAAACAAAAATTCCTTTGGTTGCTAGTAATGATTCACATTATGTGGATCAGCAAAATGCCATTGATCATGAGGTTTTATTGTGTATACAAACTAACACAAATATACACGATGAACGAAGAATGAGATTTGAAGAAGATTCTTATCATCTCAAGACACACGATGAAATGATGGCCCTTTTCCCGGATTCTCCTGAAGCGGTCAAAAATACTGAAATGGTAGCGGAGCTGTGTGAGTTAGAATTAGATTTCTCACAGGCAAGGCTACCAGAATTCCCAGTTCCGGAAGGAATGACCTCCGATCAATATCTGGCTGAGATCTGCTGGAAAGGATATGAGGAAAAAGTTCGCAATAAGAGTGAAGAGTATAAATCTAGGTTGGAATATGAGTTAAAAGTAATAGAGCAAACGAGTTTCCCTGATTATTTTTTGGTGGTTTGGGATATTGCTAGATTTGTTAGGGAAAATGACATATTTTTCACAGTAAGGGGGAGTGCAGCTGCAAGTCTTGTTCTCTACTGTTTGGGTGTAACCGATGTAGATCCAATGCCATTTAAGTTGGTATTTGAAAGATTTTTGAATATTGAACGTAAAGAAATGCCAGATATTGACATGGATTTTCAAGATGACAGACGCCAAGAGGTGATTAATTATTGTTCTGCACGCTACGGTAGAGAGCATGTGGCTCACATTATTACCTTTGGTACCTTTGGGGCTCGCCAATCTGTTAGGGACGCAGGGAGAGCTTTGGGCATGTCTCTTGAAAGTGTAGATCGAGTAGCAAAGATGATTCCGGAAAGGCTTAATATAGACCTTGAATCCTCGATGCATGAAAGCCAAGATCTGAACAATGTATACCAAACTAGTCCTGATGTTCAAAAACTAATGGATACTGCAAAGCAACTTGAAGGGGTCACAAGACATAAAAGCCTCCATGCCGCTGGTGTGGTCATTTCAAAGGAGCCTTTGAACGATGTGGTGCCGTTAGAATTTACTTCTCGTGGTGATGATGATGGAGCGGTGATGACCCAGTATTCTATGGAACCTGTGGCCGCTTTGGGGTTACTTAAGATGGATTTTCTTGGTCTCGTCAATCTGACCGTTTTGGATGAATGCCTCAAGCTTATAGAGATCAATTACGATGAGGCTTTAACTCTTCAATCCATACCTTTAGATGATCAGGTTACCTTCGATATGTTGTCTCGAGGTGAGACTGTTGGAGTATTCCAGCTAGAAAGCGCTGGAATGACTAGACATATAAAAGAGCTTAAACCTTCAACTCTTGGCGATGTCGCTGCAATGATCGCTTTGTTTAGGCCTGGACCAATGGATCACATAGGTACTTTTATTGATGGAAAACATGGCAGGAGAGAGGTCACATATATACATCCCGCTATGGAAGAGATACTGGAAGAGACATATGGTGTGATTGTCTATCAGGATCAGGTATTGCATATAGCAAGGGAATTTGCGGGTTATTCTTTAGGGGAGGCTGATATTGTAAGAAAGGCGATGGGAAAGAAAGATCCAGAAATAATGGCGGAAGAAAAGACAAAATTTATAACTGGTTCATTGGACAAGGGGCACCCGGAAACACTAGCCGTTCAAGTATTCGATCTAATAGAACCTTTTGCCGGGTATGCTTTCAATAAGGCACATAGTGTTAGCTATGGGATGGTCTCATATTGGACCGCCTATATGAAGGCCAACTACCCAGCTGAATATATGGCATCTTTTATGAATTCATATATGGACAAAAAAGATCGCTTGATCGCCGCTGTAGCCGACTGCCGCCGTATGGGGATTGAAGTATTGGCCCCCGATATAAACAAAAGTTATTCCAAATTTACAATTGAAGATGATGTGGACTCCAAGAAAGCGATAAGATTTGGCTTAGCCGCTATAAAAAATATAGGTTCTGAAGCTTTGAAACCATTTTTGGAGTCCCGCGAAGAAAACGGCCCTTTTCTTAGTGTTGAGCAATTATGCCGCGACGGTGACATTAGTTCATTGAATAGAAAAGCTATTGAATGCTTAGTTATGTCAGGCGCTTTTGATAATTTCGGTGATCGGACAGGGATTTTAGGAGTGAGTGATCGGATAAACTCTTTGGCTCAGGATGAAGCCAATATAAGGAACTCAAATCAATCTACTATGTTTGAGATGCTAGGTGACTCAGTAGATACTTCACTGTCGTCTATAGAAATACCATTTTCGTCGACCTCGGATCACCAGAAGAGGCTTTGGGAGGTGGAATTGATGGGGATGAGTATATCGGGTGCTAGTAACCTTGGTAAATTGCTTAGTGGATTTGGAAAGGATGTTTCCGTCATGCTTACGCAGTTGCAAGGTGTTAACGGTTCAAAGTCAGTGGTCCTGGCCGGTCAAATATCTACAGTGGTTGACAGGTTTACTAGAGATAATCGTCCGTTTAAGCTAATAAACGTAGAGGTCTTGGATGGGAGCCTAGAAGCTGTAGTATGGGAGGATGTTTTGAATCGTACATCTGATTTATGGAATCCAGGGCGGATAATTAAGATGAAAGGCAAATTAAGGGAACGAGATGGAGAAGTGACAATAAGCGTGACTGATGCAAATGAAATTAATTTGGATAGCATTTTTGAGGAAGGGGAACCTCAAATTCGTGAAACATCTGATAACGGTTCAGGATTACCTTTGAATAATATGGATAAAGAATCAAAAACAACTGAAATCCAAAATGGAAATCATCAAGATACAACTAAATCTTCTGTTAGTCGGAAAAAACTTATCATGTCGATCAGAGAATCTAACGATGTTGGAACTGATCAAATGCTTCTTGATGATTTGAAAAGACTCCTTCTAGCTTCTTCAGGGAACGACGAGGTTGGGATTGAAATTGAGACAGATTCTTCGATTGTGTTAATGGAATGGCCGCCAGTAAAAATAGATGCAACACCTGAACTAGAATCGAAATTATCAGAGGTTATAGGTTCTTCCGGCAAGGTTTCAATACAGAGTCTAATGTTTTAGAAGATAGTTCGATTCTAGTTTAAGTAGGTCCATCTTAAGATCTAATCGGGTTTTACCTTTTCCGAATCCAGTTAAATTTCCATCTGCCCCTACGACTCTATGACACGGTATTATGAGAGTGATTTTGTTGTTGGCCATGGCTTGCCCCACAGCTCTAGAGGCCTTGGGACTTCCACTCTGCGTCGCAACCCATTTGTACGACCTGGTATTGCCGATTGGTATTGACCGGCAGATCTTCCAAACATTTTTATAGAACTCGGACGCTTTTGATATATCTAAGGTAATTACAGGAAGAGAGTAGTTTTTTCCTTCTAGATAATCATTTATATGTTTGATTTCTTCTGAAAACAAGTCTGTTTTTACAGTATGGTTAGAGTTCCATCCTAGGATTTCTTTTCTGCAGATATCTTCATTCATTTGAGGAAGAGAACAGCGTGTTATACCTTTGCTACTTTTTTCTAAGCCTATCCAGCCGAATACCGATTGAAACTTTGTATTAATTAGATTTGATGCTGTCATTTTTCTGAGTCCATTGGAAAATGCGCTTAATAAAATCTTTCATTATGTGTGATCGGACTATGGTCCACGATGGGTCCAAATCAACGAGGGAATAAGAGCGGCCAGAATATTTTTCCATCATATGGGCATTGGTGATTTTATATATATCCGTCTTTATTACTGGGTATCGGGCAGATAATAATAGAGCATATTCCTCTATGGTTTGATAATTATTCTTCGATATACCCGCTAATCTAGAGAACCGGTACATTTTGGTTACTATTATCTCGGTTTGAGATAGTCCAAATAGGCCGTATTTCCAGAAAACTGTTAACAACAGTGATAGGAATGCTGATGAGAAAATCAGAGAGGCAGGTATCATAATAGTTTGTTGAGTTAATATATTTGTGCTTGTAGCATTGTCTTTAACACTTTCACCTCCGGGTCCTAAATCGTCGTAGAGATCGTCAGGGCGCTTTGGGTAATCGCCATCCTTGTAAACACTTTCAGACCTTATAAAGGATGAAGGGGTTTTTCTCCTTAGATTTCTCGAAGGTATTTCCCAATTGGGAGTTGGCTCAAAATCAATCCAACCATAACCGGGGAAATATACTTGAACCCAGCCATGACTGTCTGAATCTTTAATTGTTGAAAGATCCTTTTCATAATTGAACGATCCAGGAGAGTAGCCCGTTGCAAGTCTTGATGGTATTTCTATACTGCGAAGCATAACTGTCATCGCCGAAGCAAAATAATCACTGTATCCTGTTTTACTGGTGAACAAAAAATAGTCGACTCCATCCACACCGACTGGAGGAGTTGAAATATTTTGAGAGTATTGATAGAAACCGCTCCTAAGGTACTTTTCAATTGCTGTGGCTTTGTCGTATGAATTTGTTTTTCCAAATGTAATCATTTTGGCGAGGTCGGCTATTCTGGTAGGTATATCTTCGGGAAGTCCCAAGTAGTGATCTGTAATAAAGCCGTGGTAATTTTTGCCGGCATCTCTAAGATCTTTTGGGGTTGATACCGAAATGGTAGAGACCATCGACAGCTTTTTGTTTGCGGGAATTTGCCTAGATAGATTCCAATTTACAATATCCCAATTTGGAGGGTTGCTCCGAACTAGATTGAGGGTTTTGATGTTATCTTCAGCTTCTGAAGTATGTATATATTCGTATTCCTCTGGGAGGTTTTGTATTAATAAATCTTCATAACTGTTACTTTCTATATCAAAATCAGATTCGGTATATGTTTTTTCTATTACTGCTTCAAATTTTTGTAAGTCCAAAGGTAAAGAACTGTCAGACTTAGCATCTCCTATTACCAATTTAAAATGTTTGGGTTTTAGTGATTCTAGTTCTATCGCCTCACTGACATTAAAGACATTGCCACCAGAGAAGAATTGCTTTGATGGGAATGACATTTCCAGGACCTGATTAATTGATTTCGTTGATTTTATACCTTTGGAGTTATTGAAGTTAGAATTTTTTTGGACATTGATGGTGGCGGTGTCACCTGATATCCAACCCTCATGAGTGTAAGTGTCATATGTCCGCGAAACCCAATAATTGGGATAATCAGATTTAGTAGTTAATATTCCTTCTTCTCTAAAAGAAATGGATCCTATGAAAGGCAGGAATTTACCGAAAAACCGACCATTTTGTTGTGTCCTAGATGGGACGCTTCCAAGAAGCCGCGTAAATTCCTCTTCAATCTGAGCTACCGGTGTTCGGGCTGATTTCCATGCATCCGCCACCGGTCGTGAGACATAAAGTTTTAATGGAATTGCGGTGGAGAGAACCAATATTGCTACGCTATACCAAACAGCTGAGTTAAGAGTAAGCCATCCGTCAGATTTACTAAAAGAAGTCCCGTTCAGAATCCAATCACTTCTTTGTTTTACCGTTGTGATATGTGTCACTAAGATCATTGCAGTGAAGGCAAAAATGTAAAACCTTGAGTTGTATTGTTCAGGTAGAAAACTTAGGCAGGTTAATATCGATACCCCGTTGAATAGGATCGAAATCCAAGCGTTGTTATATCTAAAAACAAACCAAGAACAGAAATGTCCCATTACCCAAGAAAGGCTGAGCAGCATCATTGTGTAAGGAATAAGGTCAGTACTTATACCATCGTTAGTTGCTATTTCATACCAATATTCCAGACGCAGTTTCAATTCAATAAATTTTTCCGATAGAGTGACATTTTCGATAAGAGTAAGCGTTTGGTAAATCACAAACAGGGTTCCTAATCCGAGGGAAATAATATGCATCAATACAGAATGCATCTTTGTTCGATTAAGAAAAGCAGGGATTGCACTGGAAATTATTATTCCGGTGTAAATTCCTGGAGTCGGTATCCAATTACCCGTTTTTACAATATGAATCGTGCATATGAATGAAAGTAGAAGGATTAAATATAGTGTGATCCCCTGCTCAGGTAGTAGTTCTTTGAGATTATTTAGTGGATGAGCTTTTTGGGACAAAGGTTTTATTGTTAGTCTAAGCACTTTGGGAGCCCACGTATTTTTGTTCACGCGGATTTCACTTCACTAAGGTTTCCATTTACTCGGTTTAGGAAAGGTTGAGAAAATGCACTCTGGAACGAATCTCCTTTTCCAATAAGGTAGGGAGATATTCCCACTGTGCCCAGGGTTGAGATGACTGATGCTTGATCCGATTCACCACCGAAAGAAAAGGGATCGATTAAAATAACAGTTATGTCTGCTGTCAGGTTCAACAGTTCCGATAAAGCTCCGACCCATTCAATTTCTGTTGATGATGTTATAAGAATCATAGATGAATGAGAGACCCATATATTCCTTTCATCCGATAACACATGATGCAGCTTTTTATTGTTGCCAGCTTGAGCTGAAGCCAAAATTTGCATACTTCTGTCAAGATGAGAGTATCCTATATTTGGAGCCTGATAGTAGCGTTCCATGCCATGACTTAAGAATCCCACCGGTATATTGGAATCACTATATTTTTTAATCAGGGATGCAACCAATGTGATTGAAAGCTCTGTTGTACTTTCATCAAAATGTCCGAATTGGATAGATTTGTCTAAATCATTGAGTATCATGATCTCATTTGAGGTACCAACATCAAATTCTTTGGACATAAGGCGCCCGGAACGAGCTGTAGTTTTCCAATGTATACGGCTCAAACTATCGCCATAGGTGTATTCTCTTACACTTGAGGCGTGAGGAGACAGGATATTTGATTTTTTTCTGACCATTCCTTCGCTAGGAAGGTTACTGCTACCAGTCTGGAAATTTCCCAAATCACTTATTTTTGGGTATATCATTATTTTTTTTGTAGTCCCATGTAAACTTCTAGCTCTATATAGACCGAGAAGGTCAGTTGTAGAGATTTCAGCTGGACCCATCTGGAACACACCTCTTTGGAGGGCCTTGTCCATTGATCTCCATGACCTATATCCTTTAGTTGTCAATCCTAAAGCGTAAGAACTTGTGTATTTTGGGATAGTGGTTAAATCTGTAGTAACCAATAAAGTTTTAGGTATTAAACTAAGATTTCTAATCCTTATTCTTTTATCTATTACTTCTCCTACACTGAGAACATGGTTTCGACGATCTATAGTGACTTCAATTTTTCTTATATTTATAAAGGTGGTAAATAACGATACTAAACAAATCAAGGAGATTAGATATCCGAGTCTAAAAAAAATTCCGAGTCCAGTAGCTAAGGCCGTGATAGTTGTGATAATTAGCAGCAAAATTATCAAATAGAATCTTGAGGTTGGGAGCAGTTTAATTTTTGTAATTGACTTATCTCCTGAGCCAATTTTGTGAATTTTCACCTGGAATCGGGGTAGATTTAACTAAATCTTCAATCATTTGATAGGGTCTCATTCCGTTCATTCGTGCGGAAGGTGAGGGTATGATCCTATGGGATAAAATTGAGGTAGCTAACTGTTTAACATCGTCCGGTAGTACGTAATCTCTATTTCTCATTAGAGCCAAGGCTTGGCTCGCTCGCTGTAACGCTATGGACCCCCTAGGAGAACTACCTAAATTCAATTCGACCATATTTCTGGTCTGACCGACTACTTTTACGATATATTCTTTTATGAGATTGTCCACGTAAACCCTTTTGACTGTATCTTGCATAGTAGTGACCATTTGAGGTGTTACGACGGGATCGATTTTGTCAATTGGGTGACCAAGCGATTGGCTGTCCAAAATTAAAATTTCCTCACTTTGATCCGGATACCCAAGGTTGACTTTCAGCAAAAATCTATCGAGTTGGGCCTCAGGTAGAGGAAAGGTGCCTTCGTATTCAATGGGGTTTTGTGTAGCAACAACCATAAAAGGTTTCGGAAGTTCTCTAGTTATACCCTCCATTGTTACTTGGTTCTCCTCCATTGCTTCCAGCATCGCAGATTGGGTTTTAGGAGTGGCTCTATTTATTTCATCAGCCAATACGATTTGAGAAACTATAGGTCCTTCGCGAAATTCAAAGTCACCGCTTTTTTGATTGTATATTGATACACCACTGACATCAGTGGGTAATAAATCAGGAGTGAATTGAATCCTTTTGAAACTGCACCCACTGGATATAGCTAGACTTTTAGCTAATAAGGTTTTCCCAACTCCAGGTACGTCTTCAACCAAAATATGGCCACCACTCATGAGTGCTATCGTTGCCAGTTCAACGGAATTTTGTTTTCCAACTATAACTTTACTGATATTCTCTGTTATGAGTTTGGCTGTTGTTGTTGCGTGAGTATATTCGCTTTCCAATTTCCCCCCCCATCTTGTCATTTTAAATTATGCGAAGATTTACCAAATATGATCGCATATTAGGAATAGCGATAACAGCAAACCATGAAATAATCGCAAAGGGTAACTGTTGTAGGCAGCGGTGTTTTTGAGAAATGGTGGGCGATGAGGGACTCGAACCCCCGACTCCCTGCGTGTAAAG
>CEUY01206191.1_pt1 | contig 24743 bp, 20 predicted proteins | sample 361481 | NCBI WGS metagenome assembly CEUY01 (sample SAMEA2622737, study PRJEB7988) | marine metagenome | isolation source: saline water (ENVO:00002010), including | reverse complement strand
CTAACAGGTCGTAAAATCATTGTAGACACTTATGGTGGTATGGCTCGACACGGCGGTGGCGCGTTCTCGGGTAAAGATCCATCTAAAGTAGACCGCAGCGCAGCCTACGCAGGCCGGTATGTTGCTAAGAATATTGTTGCAGCAGGCCTTGCCAAGCGCTGTGAGATTCAAGTGTCTTACGCCATTGGTGTAGCAGAGCCGACATCTATCAGCATCGATACCTTTGGTACAGGTGTGGTAGATGAGAAAACATTAGTAGCGCTTGTACGTGAACACTTCGACCTGCGCCCTTACGGCCTCATACAAATGCTTGACCTTGAGCGTCCCATTTATCGCCCAACCGCAGCATATGGGCACTTTGGTCGTGACGAGTTCCCGTGGGAAGCAACAGATAAGGCGGAAGCACTAAAAGCGTCTTTATAAAAGTTAGTAGGCCTATGGCCCTTAAGAGAAACGCTGCCGAATTACATTTCAAATCGGCGGCGTTTTTTTATGTCTCGTTGATAAGTCGCTTAAAACAACATAGGGAATAAAAACTCACACTTTCTATTTTCAAGCTTTAGTATTTAGCCTATGATTAAAAAACGTCCGCTTGTTTATTGATAACACCGCTTGTCGATAACGTTTTACGCATGAAGTGACAATATAAACTTAGGTTCTTCTATGAATGTCGTTACCGGTCTATCCCTTGTTTTTTGCATCGCACTAGCGTTGGTAACAATGCCGGTATCTGCACAAACCTCTGACGAGCATTTCAGCCCTATTCAATTTAAAAGTAAACAACTTGCACGATGGCAGCTTAACAGTATGTATCGCGTTCAATCCATTACAGAAACCCATTATTACGACAGCAGTTTTACCTATCCGGCGGGTTCACAAGGCATGATTAGCGCCAGTCGACGCTTTGATACTTGGGTACCACAAAAACTTTACGCAACCTATAAAACCAATAACACCGCTTTTCAACATTACGCTGAATGGCTCTATCTGCCCCATGATGAGGGGACATTTACCCGTTTAGGCTGGCTACTTGGCGGTGGAGAAGGATTGAACATGGCTGTTGAAATTGAACACAGGCAGGTGGGAGAAGAGGAAAACATGGCGTTATCGCTAGGTGTAAATTACCTCTTTTGAACCGCGAACTATGCCTTTGTAAGCTCGAGGGTTTTTGCATAGGTTTGCTGTATAATCATTGCATCTGAACTGGCTCTGTGTCGCTTGACGTCGAGCTGAGCGTCTAACCGATTTTTTACTTCATGCCACTTCCCCATTTGCTCTTCGCTCAAAATATAGTCAAGCGCCCTACATGTAAACGACATCTCTATCTGAGCCGCAGCATATAATTTAATAAGCCAAGGGTTGTCCACTACCCAGCCATCGCTGTAAACAATCGTATTTCCCAAGAAATTGTTTAATTCCATACATACGGTTAAGGGCTCTTCTCCCCTCGCTTGTAGCATCTGCTGCGATATACCATGTAACGATTCAGCGTCTTTATCCCAATGTATCCAAGAGGCGAAAGGCCTGAGTAATTTGCACCATCATAGCGCACTACGCCTATTTCAATAGGGTAACTTGCGGCACCAAAACCACTTGCTTCAATATCAATTATTGTTGGCAGGGTTATCTTTCGCACTCGAACTCCAAACTGCTGTTTATCACTGCTTGCAACACTGTCAAACACTATTAAATAAAATGGCAAAAAATACACAGGACGTATTCACACCATAAAACTTCGTTATCCACCTGCAGATTTAACATAGAGATAACATAATACTAATAAATATTAATAGTAGAATCATGCCACATTTACTTTTCCGAGGCGCTAAACGCGGGATCACAGCGTTTTTACACGGTGATGTAATGCATCAGATTTATACTAAAGAACAATACGATTGCGAAAAAAGTAAGCGCGCATTGCTATACACTTTTACGGTAATGAATTGAGTATTATTTTATGCGTTCAACACTTTTTATCTCGGCACTCTTTTGTCTTTTTTCTCTGATAATCGCGTATCGCGCTACCGGAGCAGAAGAACCTTTAGTTGTTGGTATTGATGCAGACTTATCCGCAGTAGCTGTAGAAGGAGGTAAAGCTATATCGCGAGGTGTCGAGCTAGCAGTAGATGAAATTAACGCTGCTGGCGGTATCCTTGGTCGAAAAATCAGAATAATAGCTAAAGACCACCGCGGAAACCCCTCTCGTGGCGTATTCAACATTGAGCAGTTTGCCAAGATGCCGAACGTGCTTGCGGTGGTCGGTGGTGTTCATACGCCCGTTGTGCTCGCTGAAATTGATATTATACACACTGAAAACATGTTGATGTTAGTGCCATGGGCCGCAGGCACCGCCATAGTAGATAACGGGTATGAACCTAATAATGTGTTTCGTGTATCCGTTCGCGACGCCGAAGCAGCCTCCGTACTTATTGATCACGCAAAACAAAAAGGCCTATCAAACGTAGCGCTTGTGCTAGAACGCACCGCATGGGGCCGTTCTAACCTTGAGTCACTTAATCAGGCGGCAAATGCAAGCGGCGTTACCATTACTTCAATCCATTGGATAAACTGGCAACAAAAAGACTTCTCTGAAGACATAGCTGCCATAAAAAGTGGTGATGCAGAGGGCATTATTTTAGTCACTAATGTACCGGAAGGTGTAGTTGTGGTCGATGAAATGGCGAAGCAGAATGTCGCCTCACTACCCGTAATATCGCACTGGGGCATTGCGTCAGGACAATTTATTTCAGCATTGGCTAACCCCACTGCCGGTTACGATATTTCTGTGCTCCAAACATTTCATTTCAGTCATCAGAAAAATCGCAAAGCTAAACAGCTTTTGGATGCTTACTATGGTAAATACGGCCTTATAGATATACACGCTATCGGCGGCGTGACTGGCTTGGCGCATGCCTATGATTTAATTCATTTACTTGCTGCGGCTGCCGATAAAGCTGGTAGTATAGAAACGGATAAGTTGCGACAAGGTCTTGAGTCGCTAGAGAATATCGAGGGCGCAGTAAAGAACTACGATGTTCCTTTCACTGCAAAAAGGCATGACGCGCTTTGGTCAAAGGACTATTTTATGACTAAGTACAATGAGAAAGGCCACTTGGTAACGGTAGGCCAAAAATAATGTTGAATGAGCCTACGAGGTTACGCTCGCTTCTCCTCTCTAGCATGATCCCGCGACTTGCACTGTTGATAACGGTGCTATCGATTACTTTATTTGGGCTCTCTTTCCACTTCATCATAAAACAAACCGATAACCTTCAACAGCAATCGGTAGATGGACTTGAACAAGACATTAACTACATCGTTAATGATACAACTCGCCAACTCGCTGACTTAGCGGCTAATGACATCATCATCAACGCGCTAGTAGATCTCGAGCAGCGAGATAATTACCTGCCCATGTTCTTCCGGTCTCTGAATTTAACACAGGCTGAGAGCGTGGAGTTTGCACTTTTTGATTTTGCCGGTAAAAGGATTATCGATAAAAATTGGAAGGCGGCACTGCCAGAATCATTAAGCAATGCTTGGCGACAGCAAACGTTAGGTTCATCCGACACCTTTTCCTCGGTATCAAAGTACGGCGTGTTAATTAGTGTGCCTGTTTTACTACAGGGCGTGGCTGAAGGCGCACTGGTGATGTACGTAGATAGTTTACAGTCTCTTTTAGCACCCTACCCGCGCTTAACCAACCAGCTTGTTACCGATAAAGAGGGTAACGTCTTGTTCAGCAGTGAACCAAGGTTAATTGCTCCTGGAACCAATTTCACTGACTTCAAAGCCGAAGGTTATGCCACTAAACAAGCGAGTTGGACAAACCTTAATCTTTACAGCGTGAAACCCACTATTACGGCTTACAGAGAGGTCGCATGGACGGGTATAGTTTTAGTTACCATGATTGCCGGCTTTGTATTCATTATTCTGCATATGGTGACCATGACGGGCGCGTTAGCGGAAAGGACACTTTCGCAACTCTACCAAGGAATTAAGAACACCCTTAATAGCGAAGATAAGAAACCTCTTGTAGAAGGAAAACAGGTTGAGGCTAAAGAGCTCGCCGATATTCGCGATGCGTTTGATAAGTTGATATGGGACCTCAGCGAAGTATCTTTGTCTAACGAACAGTTTTCTAACGTTTTAGAATCAATGGGCGACATGTTAGTCGTCGTCGATCACAATAACGACATTTTGCTTTCTAATAAACGTTTTGACGATTTTTGCGATAATCAGTATGGCGATAAAAAAAGCATCCTAAAATCGATTACCCATAAACTGGCCTCGGTGCAAAATAACGAGCTTAGACATTTTTCAGTCAAAGAAGGAAAAGACCTATATATTCAATGGACCAAAACCTCTCTTTCTGATGCTAAAGGTAACATACGAGGTGATATCTTTGTGGGCAGTGACGAAACAGAGCAACGTTCCCTTGAAAGTCACGTCAAAGTGCTCACTCATGCCATGGATGAAGCTACAGTTTCCATTATTATTTCTGATATTAAACGAATTGGGCAGCCTGTTATTTATGTCAATAATGCCTTTGAAGCATTAACAGGATTTACTCGCGATGAAATCATCGGAAAGAATTGTCGAGTTTTACAAAGTGATGAAACTGACTCAGAGGCCATTAATGACATCCGCAATGCCATTGCTACTCGTGAGCCTATTGAAACTACTCTCATTAATGCTAAAAAAGACGGCACGCCTTTCTTCAACCGTTTAAATCTGACTCCCGTCAAAATAAACGGAGAAGTCACCCATTATATTGGGTTTCAACAAGACGTGACACAACAGCGACAAACCGAAAAGTACCTTGAAGAAGCACGGGAAAAAGCGGAAGAATCTGCGCGCCTCAAATCGAGCTTTTTAGCAAGTATGAGTCATGAAATTAGAACCCCCATTCACGGCATATCCGGTGTTCTTCAATTGCTAGCGCGTTCAGAATTAAGTGAAGAGCAAAAGCACTACCTGTCTCTTGCAAAATTTAGTATTCAAGGCTTGCTACATATCGTAAACGATATTCTGGATTTCTCTAAAATTGAAGCTGGCCAATTACAAATAGAGAACAATCCCTTCGATATCCTTGAATCACTTGAAAACCTGCAAAGCCAATACGCTATTTTGTGTCAGGAGAAAGGGCTTGCGCTGCACTTTCACTTCGACCTTCAAGGTTTTCACGTGGTCCAAGGCGATGACGTGCGCTTTCGACAAATACTCTCTAACCTGCTGGGTAATGCTGTTAAGTTCACCGATACCGGACACATTGAGGTAACAACAAGTATCAAACAAAGTGCTGATGATAGCCTTCGCCTTTTATGCAGCGTAAAAGACACAGGCATTGGTATTGCTCAAGATAAACAGAGCACAATCTTTGATGTTTTTACGCAAGAAGATTTGTCTACTACTAGGAAATTCGGCGGAACTGGCCTTGGCCTTTCTATCAGCAAACAGCTTTGTGAGCTCATGGGCGGAGAAATAAGGCTCGATAGCGTTAAGGGGCATGGCAGCACCTTCTCGTTTACAGTGAAACTTGAAAAAGCTGACGAAGACCTGCTTGAGCCATCTTACTCTCCATCAACCGCAAAACGAATAAAGGGCAAGAAGCACAAAGTACTCATCGTTGAAGATAATGATATAAACCAAGTTATCGTAAAGCAGCATCTGGTCAATCACACAACGCTGAGCGCCAAATCAGGATTTGAAGCGCTAGAGGCCCTCTCTAAAATGAAGGTAACGTTTGATGTTATCTTAATGGATTGTCAAATGCCTGAAATGGATGGTTTTGAAGCGACCAAGCGTATTCGAGGTGGAGAAGCGGGCGAACGATACACAGATATCCCTATCATCGCGCTAACCGCCAACGCGATGAAAGGCGATAAAGAACGTTGCGTAAGCGCCGGAATGGATGACTACTTGAGTAAACCTTTTGACGCAGAAGACCTGATTGAAAAAGTCGAATATTGGGCAAGCGCACCTGATTCAAGTCAAAAAACTCAAGATAGGGGCGTAACATAGCATTATGATTTTGAAGGCGGTTCTAGTTGCATTGGCGTTATACCTTGTTGCTTTCAGCACAGCCAGTGAAGACGCTGTGCTGAAATATAATTTGGGTACTTCAGGTAGTTCCGTCCCTTATGAAAACGCAGTAGACGCTGCAAGAAAAGGCATATTGGTTGAAATCTTACCGCTAATTATGGAACGCGCTGGCATTAAAACTGAATAAAGTGATGTTGTCGACTAAACGCGCTATGGTGGCGTTTAATACTGGTAAACTAGATTTCGATTTCTTTAGCCCGGGATGGTTGCCTGAAGGAGAGCCACAAGGCGACTTTACGTTATCTCATTCTATACTCACCGTCACAGAGTACTTTATTACTTTGCCAGAAAAGCAGAACCCGTATGCGGATATTGAACGTATTTATGGCAACCCTGTTGGCACGATATCAGGCTATGTCTATTTCAATGACAAACGCTTCGACCGCCTCGATTTCCAGTCTGAAAGCACATTAATGCAAGCCTTAGGCAAAAAGCGTATAGATGTAATCATTATGGAAGAAGCGGCGGCACGCTATTGGTCGGCAAAACACAAAGTTAAGATTGCGTTGGGCCCAATACATACCCAAGGTTCGTTAGCGTTGAGAGTTCATAACCGTCATAAAGACAAACTAAGCCGCATTAATAACGCATTAGACTATTTACAGGAAACAGGCCAAATACAAGCCATACTCGATAAATACGCCGACTTTTCAATATAGCGGCCTTTAGTTTGCAAGTTTACTACTGAGGCTGAAGCGCTGCGGAAACTTGATTGTTTGTATGACGAGGCACAGGCACACCAATGCCATTCCCAGCCACCCAAGCGCAGAGAAGGTTTCGCCAATAAGAAGAATCGCAAATAACGTTGCAACAACAGGTTCAATGAGCGTAATTAATGTAGCTTGACTGACTTCGATGAAACGCAACCCGAAGCCAAACAGTACATAACCAAAAAACATGGGCACTACCGCCATATAAAGCGCGACAGTAGTATTGATAGGTGTAGCAAACAAGCGCTCACCAGTGAAATACAGGGAGGGCAATAACAGTAAAGCGGCACAGCCAAAAAGACTCGCCATAGCAGATTTAGAGTGCCCTCCAGCATTAATGAGTTGCTTGGCTGCCCACGAGTACCCGGCATAAGTCACTCCCGCTACCAGCCCCAGTACTATCCCCGCATGTTGTTTGTATTCTGTCTCTGGTAGCATCACCACACTTGACGATTTTCCTGTGCTTAGCAAAACAATTCCCACCGCGCCTAAAACGAAGCTGACCACCCAATTAAAAGACACCTTTTTTTTGCCGAATAGGTATTCGAAAACAGCGGCAAAGAGAGGGGCACTGGCAATAGAAACAACCGTGCCAATTGCCACGCCAGAGAGTCGCATTGAGGCGTAAAACGCCAGAGGATATACGGCCACACATAGGCTTCCATATATAACAATGGGTAAATTTGCCAAGAACACTTGGCGATCTTTTAAAAGCAACCTTCGAGACATCAGGCATAAAAGAACACCGGCGACGCCCATTGCAAAAGCACCTATAGCAAACGGATTTATTTCAGGCGCATACTGGGCAGCAGTGCCTGTTGTTCCCCATAAAAAACTCGCTATCACTATCGCGATAACACCTTTGAAACTACTTTGAGATCCCATCGATACTCGCCCACTCAGTTAAAATTTAGTCATAAGCAATCATACATTTTGTCGCAGTTTTTTGGATTAGCCATGCAGACGGTTTTATTGACCGTTTAGACGCATTTTCCTTTGTGGAATTACATGCGTGTACACGAAACAGTTACTACACAAATCGCTTGTCCTTTGATTTAAGCGCCGCGTACAACCCAATTAAGCACAGCATATTGATAAGACTTATCGCTATAAACACACCCAAAATGGATTCTGGAAACACGCTCAGCGTGCTGCCATCATCGCTGTATAAACCCAACTGATTCATCGCCCCTTGGGGCACTAATTCCATACCGTTGTCAGACGTAGGCGGGTTGGCTCCACCACCACTATTACTTAGTACAGGCTGCCATTGCATGACAGAGGCGGGCAAATCGATTTCTTTGTTGGCCCAGTTCCCCTGCTCACGGGCGGCGTTATCTTGCAGATGGGCAAAGCCTTCTGTCCCCCAACGGCCAAGGGTGAAACAGCTCAGCACTATCTTTAGGCTATTATCTAGCGGCGCAATAACGCCAGCCAGCATGATTTGGGGCATTAATGCGATAGGAACAAATGTCATCACTTTTTCCGTATTGCTGAATACTGCAGACAAAAAAAGCCCGAACAAGGTTGCCGAAACCGACAATAAAAACATGAATAAAATGGTGTCGGGTATATCCCAAAATTGAACCTGACTATCAGCACCTTGATAGTTAACGTTAATAATGGATACAAAAATAATAACTTGCACGAAAGCAACTACAGAAAGCACGGTTAATTTTGATGCTATATAGTTGATAATACTTAGGTTGTACATTCGTTCTCGTTCATAAATGGGCAACTCAGACACAATTTCTTTGGCGGCATTGCTTACCCCGAACCACACAGCTGATATCGCCATCATAAACATCACGCTCACTTGCAAATGACCGAAAATAAAAACGAGCAGGCCGGCAATGATAATGGGCTGAGCAAGGAGAAGTGCCAAGTTCCAACCATCATTAATCTTGATATTGAAGTAACGGGCTGAGAGCCAAAAATACTGTTTGATAAGCGACGTATTTTCTTTTAGTTCTAGCGCTTGTTGTTCTACTTCAGCCGCTTCAGTGGGATACTTCTTTAACCAATAGTCGTTCCAATCTTTCCCTTGGCTTGGGCTCTTCATCATGGAATATATTTCGATAATATTGTCTTTCGAGAAGTGTGTAAGTAACCCCTCTTTCTCTCCAAAATAGGTTTGATAGCCTCCCTTAGACAGAAAAATAACCTGATCCACATAATCCAGATCTGAAGGCTTATGAGTAACCATAATAACGGTTTGGCCTTTGTGCACGAGTTGGCGAATACAGGATAAAAAGTCTTCTATTGTTTCTGGGTCAAGGGGTGAAGTTGGCTCATCCAGAAACAATATTTTGGGGTCGTTTAGCAACTCAACGGCAATTGAAATTCGTTTGCGCTGCCCACCTGACAGTTCATTTATTTTGTTTTTTCTAATGCTTGTGGAATCTAGATTTAGGTTAGTTAACACCTGATCAATCTTTGCACTAATTTCTTTTTTGCTAACATCGTCAGACATTCTCAATTTAGCCGCATAGTACAAGGTCTTTTCTACACTTAAGTCACCATGCACAATGTCGTCTTGTGGTACATAACCGATATATTTCTTTAGGGTGTTGTAGTTTTCGTTATTTAGCGATAACCCTTGAATGGTAATAGCCCCCGACGTCACCGGATTTGCGCCATTTAGCCCCTTTAACAACGTCGACTTACCACATCCTGAAGGCCCCATAAGAGCAATGAATTGCTGACTAGGAATTTTAAGGCTCATTTTGTTAAGGCCAATAACGCCTTTTGCGTACACTTTTTGAATATTGTCCGCCACAATGGCGTACTTCAATTCAACTAGACCACTTTGCAAAGCAAAAGTGGTGGTTCCAATAGTGATTTGATCCGTAGATTGAATAACCACGCGCTGTCGAACGGGAACCCCATTAACAAAAGTGCCATTTGTGGTATCCAAATCTTGCAGAAAAATTTTGTCATCTTCCCACTGCAATAGGGTATGTTTTCGCGATACCTGCAACGAGGTCAACACATAGTCACAGTCGCTTGAACGCCCTATAATTATTTCCTTCCTTGCTTTAAGCAAGTCAAACAGATTGATGTCTTTTGACACCTCATTTTGGGTAATGGGTTTAACCACAGACTCCACAATTTTCACATCATTGATGGGAATAATTTCTACCGCAAATTCTCCGTGCGCTAATGACACAGTTGTAGGAGAAGTCAAATTGTACTCTTGATGAGCAATCATCGTATTACTATTGATGGTACTGCCGTTAGAACTGGCATTGTCGCGTACCGTTAAACCCTGCTCACAAAGTGAAATAGTAAGATGACAGCCCGAAATTACATTCGAATTAATAGTAATATGACACGCCTCACTGCGCCCAACGTGATATACGCCATATTCGCTTACGTTGACCTGTGTGATTACCTGCGCATTTTGTAATACCTTCAGTTGCAGTTTTTCTAATGGCACCATCGCTGTCGTCCTTTTCTTTGCGCTGCTCACTTTTGGTCAGCAGATTAACTAAATTTAATCACGTAACTAAACTCAGCTATTCGAATTAGCTGACCATTTTCTATCGTAACGGGCTCAAAAGGCACAACCGGATCGCCATCTAAAAGGGTGCCGAAAGTCGAATTGAGATCTTCCAGAGTAAGTCGCCCTTGGTACTGACGAAATCTCAAATGACGTCGAGACACCTTCTCGTCCTCTAAATGAATGTGCACCAACTCCAGTGCTCGCCCTATGACAAGCCCCTCTGCACTGGCGAGCAACGTAGAATACAGTGGCAGAAATTGCACGCCATCTAGCGACTGTAGCCCCAATTCTGATGTGTGATGACTGTATGTTCTTCCAGCACTTGAAGTCGCTCTTATGTTGGGTTTTGGCTGCACAGCAGCAACCTTATCGAAACGTGCATCAACCCCAGGAGCCTGATGGCTTGAAGGTACGTTGTTTTGAACAAGAGGAACAGTAACACTGACAGGCGTATTAGACACTGGCGAACTTGCAATAGGCTCATCGTATTTAGGCTTAAATCGGGTTGTAACAAATGCCGCCACAACAAGGCCAAGCCCACCAATGATCAATAACAAAACATGCTTAGGAATACCGTTTTGGGTTGTGTCTTCACTAGGTTTTACATCGTCTTTAGTTGAAGACGTGGTTTCAGGCTCTGGCACAGGTGTAGGTTCGGCTTCTGGTTCAACTTCTGGTAGGGGCTCAGGTTCTGGCTCTGGCATTTCCCATGTTCCAGCAATACCTACCGCGTCCATCGCTTGGTGCACCGATATCCATTGCTGAGAGCCTTCGCCATAAAGCGATTCTGCGGCTTGAGCAAAACCAAATCTGGCGTCCTCAAAACTGGACTTCTGAACCAATAATTTTGCCGCCGCTTGCGAAACAATTTTAGCGGCATCGTAGATACCAATACCTACAACTTCTGGGCCGTTGTTACGGTTTGGATGCTTCCCCCCACTAGCGAGTAAGTAAAACGCCAAATTGAAGATGGATGAGTTGTAATGAACGCCGCCATTATCTTTACTCTTAGGCCAATACAGGTAGTTGTCCATATGATCTGGATAAACAACCGTGCCCTGATGACCCGAATTAGGGTTTGCCATATCTCGACCTGGCGTTCCCGGAATACGCAGTCGCCAAAATGTCCGAGGCACGGTAGGTGACGTAGTCGACTTACCCGCATGCTCGCGCCAAACCCGAAATGTCACGCCAATACTATCAGCGATAGACTCATTCAGTGCGCCCGATTGGTGTAAATATTCCAGATTACTGCCATTAGACACAATGCCGTGAGCCAGTTCATGCATGGTAACTTCAACCAAATTCAACCCAGCGTCCGGAATGTAAAGCGACTGCTTATGTGCCATCCAAACAGCGTTAAACGTATTTCCATAACACTGTATAGTAGGAAGGCCTGACTGAAAGTGAACACTAACAAACATATTGAGGAGTATCCCACTATCATCAATGCTGTCCATTCCCAAAATTGCGCGCATAAAATCGTAGCCCTCACCCAACAGCTCAAACGCTTGTTCCACCTGCGGTTTATCGCTGGCTGGAGAGTGTTCAGTGCGCGCAAATGACTGTTCAGCTTTACGTTCTACACGCTCATAAATAGGTGAGATAAGCGGGAAATTAATTCCCATTGTGCGACAAGCCGCCTCGAAATCGTTTACCTGTCTGTTTTTCGCATGGAATACCAACGGCACTTCTTCTAGTACTTCGGCGCTATACGCATCAATCACAATTTTTCGAGGGCGGTATGTACCATCTTCATCAACAAAATCACCTTGATATTCATAGGCTAGTACATACTCTGAGCTAGGCTTGGGCCAATACACGGTTCGAACCGATAATTCTCCATTTTCAGCAAGGTTAAATTTATGTGGAAGCGAGTCCTCGGGGAGAGGCGGCATTGTATGGGGTTTTATTGCAACGTTGGGGTGGTTGCCCAACACCGCAATAGGTTCTCCATCTTGCGCAAGTACTACCCTTGATTCACCACCTATCACGGGCTTGCCCAGATAGGTTTGATTCACGGCTACAATTTGTTGATTTCCTAAATGTCTGGGCTGAGATTCTTGAGACAATGCATTATCAGGGCCTAATTCAAAATACTGTGTAAGGGTCCTTTCAACCCAGTCTTCAATGGCTTCGGGAGTAGTCAAACGGGGTTGATTGGTTAACGTTGTGGACTTTCTTCGTTCTCCCACTTGCTCGGCACAAATTGAATCACAGACAACCAATAGGCAGATAAGCACGATTTTTTTGAATAGCGATGGGAAATTACTGGTCATCTTCCCCACCATCTCGACTTATTTCACTGTCACCCGTTAAGTCATTATCTGATGTAAAAAGTGAGATAGTCTCTATTATCAGTCCGTTAGAGGCATCAATAATGAGCGTTTGATGCTCTGCATTTTCACGCTCCACGTTCACCCACCAACTTAACAGTACCTGCTCACCCTTTTTAAAAAGGATCAATGTTGCTTTGTTCAACAACCTAAGCGTCTCTTTACTCTCTTTTTCTGCTTCGGCTAAGGCTTGTTCCGCTGTTAAAAGTGGCGTTACATCAACATTAATACCCTCAACGGTTTTACTATCCACTTTGGCAAGTTTACCCTCACGGACAATCGACAATGTTTGGGCTCCGTAAACCGGAATACCTTTGTACTTTTGTTGTAACTTAATAATTTCCGATGACCCGAGTTTCTTTGGTTCCTTCGTTACCTCAAGCGTATCGTTTTGCCCCAGCAGACCGCTTTTTCGCAGTAATTCATCGGTTTTATTCACTGCATCTTCCAGGTTCTCTACTGCAATATCGGTTTCTTTTCTTACCGTAGGTATTCGCGTTTCGAAACGTCCCACATTTAATTCGCCAACCGTTTCCTTACTTAACTTTCCATTATTATTTTGCTCACTGCTGGGTGACGAAGTGCTTGGCTCAGGCGCAGTAGGCAACGACTCTGTTGGTGAAGACTCTGAAGAACGAGACGTCGAAGATGTAGATTCAGGCCCGCTTTTTTCATCAGGCTCTATTTGCTTTTCATTAGAAGAGGAGGATTCTTGTGATTTAGTCGTCGACGAAGAGCTATCTATTACCGTCAATGCTATAGCTAAAGCCAGCAAAAACACGCCTGATAGCATGAGCCATTTAGGCGCATGGCTTTTTTTAGCGATAGGTGTGTGCTTAAGCGTTTTTACCCGTTGATGCTCAGCTGTTGGAAACGATGATGGTGTTACTTTAACGACAATTACAGTGGTATTGTCATGTTGCGATAAAGGGGCTATTTTTTCATTTAATAGCCTTTGTAGTGCCGTTTCAGTCTCGATATTAGAAACGGTTTGCCACAGTGAATCTTGTGGAAAAAGCTCCCAGAAACCATCCGAACAAACGACAAAGCAATCGCCTCCCTCAAATTGAGTAATGACCGGTGTGGGCGCTTCCATCGCGCCAATACTAGAATAAAGTTTGTTCTGATCGGGGTGTGTTGCAAGCGCTTCTTCAGTGATATTGCCGTTGAGTACGTGCAATTGCGCCAACGATTGGTCGATAGTGCGCTTAACTACTTGCTGTTTGTCGATTTGTATTACTCGACAATCCCCTACGTGCACCGATACGAAACGTGATGCGGATAAATAAAGCGCACTCATTGCGCTTTGGGCTTCGCGAAACTCCCCCTGATGAATATCATTTACCGCAGCGTGACATGACCTGATCAGCTTATTTAAAAACAAGTCGATATCGCTGATAACCCCTTTTTTTTGTTCCCAAACATGGGTACACGTATCGATCACTTTAGAGGCGGCTATTGCCCCGCCCTCATGCCCTCCCATACCGTCTGCCACCACTAGTAAATACTCGTGAGTTTGGGTGTCGTTAAGCACAATATAGTTGTCTTGATTTTCCTCCCTTTGCCCAATATGACTAGCAGCTATTATGTGGATTGGTTGCAGCATGAGTTAAATTCCCCTTTTAACTTTCTTCTTTACAACCCGAAAACTGCTGGGTGTTATTTAGAGCCCGTTCAATAAACTGCGATTGAACTGGCACGCCTGTTCAGCGGATTCAAACGTAATCGTTGCAATGTTCTTCAGTTGTGGTGGCATTCCTTTGTCTTTATTAATGACGCCTTCATTGTTTGTCTCTGTCGCATTGGTTTCGTTTTGTGCAACTAGGCGCCCATACATCGCTGCTAACAGATCGCGATACTCCTTTCGATGGGTGTCCGAGCTTAAATAGTCTAAACAATGGGCATTCACCTCACTGACAAAGTCGTTTAATTGGGTAAGCGCATCATTGCCACTTGTTTTTACAATGTCTTCGCCCACACTTTGCCAATCATCATGGGTTACCCTGATATCTGTGTGGATATAGGAAAAGAGTACAGCCGCAAAAATAACAACTGCCACGCTTTCAGAAAACAAAAAAGGAAACCTAAACAAACGATTTAACGACCTCAACTGAAATTCAAATTTGAACGCGTTTGATGGGTTAGGCTCTTGCACGTCGTGCTGCGCATCAACAAGGTCAACCCATTGAGAAAATAACGCAGGATTTCGGTTTAAATGACCAAAAACTTGCTGCTTGCGTTTAAAATCCAATTTGCCATCCAATAACGCAGCAAGTTCGCTTGAGCTTGGCGCATTACCAAGTGGATCGCATTTTCCTTGCTGAGAAAGCAAAGCAAGCTGCGCCAATTTTTGTAATTGCTGCTGCATCACAATTCGACCTCGGCAAGCAAGGTAGAAAGCTCATCTACATGCACATTTGCCTGAGACAATATCGTATTGATGTCTTTAAATATTCGCTTAAGAATACGCCCGGGCTGATAAGCCGGCATACCCAAGGCTTGTGCAATTACATTAAGCTTTAACCCTTCACTAAAGGCCATTCTGAGCACTAGCATGTCTTCTTCACTGGTATCCAATTTTGATTGTAGTTCGAAAAAAATAGCTGAATTCTCTTTAAACTCAGTCTTTGAATTAGTGTTAGATGGACAATCGGCGTTTTCTAACAGCTCGGCAAACAATGTGAGTTTTTCCTCTAAATGCTGCTTGTCTATGTCGTACTCCAGCGAACCTGAAGAAGAAAGTAGGGCCGTGTCATCATCATGCGTGTCGGTATGTTCTACAGGGATAAGTTTGAATTTAACACCGCACCAAGGCAATCGCCCCTTAATGGTTTTGACGACGCTGTTTACAAAATCAGCCTGTCGCTTCTCGCCTTTACATAGTGTGTCGATAACCATTGGGATAGGTTGCCGTTCTAAGCAAATCATTTTCCATACTTTCAGCCAAATGCCCCCCTCTTTTTGTATCCATTGAGGCGGTCGCAAACGTCCAAAGCGCTTGCGAGAAAACTCTTCTAGCAAATTGCAACTAATACTATGCAAAAACGTAGTGGGTTTGGCGTTGCCAGTAAAACCACTTAATGTGGCCCAGTTGTCATCACTCAACTTTTCTATGACGTACGTGGTGGCTTCTTGGCCAACATTGTCATGGTGAAAGCGGTTGCTGGCCAGTTTGTCTAATTTTTTCATGAAGGATTGACTGAAAACCAATGAAGGCCAATCTGGTGATGACGCTGCCATACTTTACCACATCCTTGTTCTTATGATTACAGGTCACAAACGCGCTCAAGGCCAAGTTAATAAGATAAAGCTAATAAACAAAGACCTAAACGTATAGTGAGCAGAATCTTTGGAAATTTGTACTGCTTTTACCGAATAATATCTGAGCAAAAAACAATATAGAGCAAAAAACATACAACAGGAAGACGTTCCTCCTACTTAATCTATAAAATTCGTCAATTTCTTGACAACAGCTAATTGTCAGCTCAAAAAAATTAGGTTATAAAGTGATCAACTAGTGGTTATTTCACAGCCAGCTTTCGTGTTCCACTTGAATACTTTTTCAACTGAGCAACTCAGTATTACAGGTATGTATTAAGAAAAATAAGAGGGACACATGAGCGGCACAGAACACAAACTGGCACTGCCAGCAGGAACCATTCTGCATCAGTACCAAATCGAATCTGTATTGGGTGCAGGCGGTTTCGGTATTGTGTACAAAGCCCGTCATACCTTGCTCGATACCGACGTTGCGATAAAAGAATACTTACCTCAACATTGCGCTACACGAGAAGGCGCAACAGTTCATCCGCTAAGTACTGCTGATGAGCAAGAATTTGAAGCTGGAATAAGCAGGTTTGTAGACGAAGCCAAGCAGCTTGTGCAGTTTGATGATCACGCCAGCATTATTCGTTGTAAGGACTTTTTTAAAGACAATGGCACGGCTTACCTCGTCATGGATTTACTTGAAGGTAAAGAGCTAGCGCATATTCTCAAAAACCATACACGACAAGGCGTACCACTAACCGAAGCGCAAATTCTATCGCTTGTGATCCCTATTTTGGAAGGCCTTGAATTTATTCACGCTAAAGGGGTTTTGCACCGCGACATTAAACCCGCCAATATTTTTGTTCGCACAAAAGATCAACGGCCTATTCTCATTGACTTTGGCGCTGCTAAACAAAACTTCGGTCATACACAAAAGTCTGAAAATCAAATGCACACGTATGGCTATGCGCCACTAGAGCAAGTAGGTTCAGAAGGGCAATTAGGCCCATGGACCGACATTCATGCGGTTGGCGCTATGATTTGGCGAATTGTGCTCAACGACAATCCCCCAAGAGTTGAAGACCGCACATCAAGGGTGTTGCAAGGTCAACCCGACCCCGTTATTGAACGAATAGAGACGGTACGTGGGCAATATTCCGGTGCCTTTATCAATGCCGTCATAAAATCGATGGCAATTAGACAGCGAGACCGCTTTCAACAGGCCAGTGAGTTCATATCGGCACTACAAGGCCAACTGTCTATTCCAGAAACAGAATTAGATGACCTAAAAACCACAATCATTCCACCCGACTCGCTTCCCAATATTCATTCTACATCAGGGGGGCATTCTCCAATCCAAACGGCTCATACCATTGGTAACGATGTCACAGGGGGGGCAAACCCAGTAGTTTCAGGGCCTAGTTCACTATCCGGGGCGCCCCCAGTTACCACAGTTGTGCCTGAACCCAAGCATAAGATGGCCATGTGGATGGGCGCAATAATTCTGGCGACCATTTGCCTTTCGCTTTTCTTTTACCTGTACTCGGCACCGGCAGACGAAAAAGGTAAACCAACAGAGGCGTTATTGGTTCAAAAACTGGATATTGTTTACTCGCTTACCACAAAAGCTGAACTTGACAGTGATAAAAACCAAATCGACTTAGATACCATTAACGCGTTGAAAGCATTAGGTAATTTAACAGGAGCCAACAAAAGAAACGTGGAAATTTTAGAATCTGGTGTTAAAAAACGGCACGTGTCCATCGAACAAAATATGTCGAGGGCAAGAGAACGTGTTTTCGAGTTAACAGGGTTTCATAAGACGTGGCCCAGTGATACTGAAAATGCATTGTCAGATTACTTAAAAGAAACGGCCGCAGCAGGCCAATACGACAAATCAGAGTTTTTAGAAGGACTGGTCAATCTGATTAACGAAGCCTCGGCACTAAAAAATGATGCAGAAATTAAAGGTCTGATCGCACAACGAATTGCTATTTAAAAAGGAATCTATCGCATGAAAACATTCAAAACACTTACCGCCGTTGCTGTTGCTTTAACCCTTGTTTCAACAAACCTTCACGCTCAGTCGTTCGGTGGCCTGTTTGGTAAAAAAGAAGAAGACAAACCCGCTGAGAATAAAGAAGACTTAAGTGATTTTGACGTAAGTTCACCCGTAGAAGAATTGGCGAAAAAAGATGTTTCTAAGTCAAAAGCCGTCGGCCAAGTTATTGGAGGCCTGATTGCTGGTTACGCTTGTCACAAGAAGTTACCCTCGATGCCGTTTGGTCGGCAGGCGGCAGTGGCAGCATGTGCCGTTGGCGGAGCAACATTGGGAGGGCCTCTGGGTAAATACATTGGCGAGGCCATTGCTATTCGCCGTTTAAAATACGCCAGTGAATACGAGTTTTTGGAATCTGAAATTTCAGCATCAGAGAAAGCCATTGAAACCCGAGAGTCGGAGTTGGATAAAACGAAATCTGACATTGACGATGCAGAAAAGCAGATTGCCGAGTTAAAGAGCAAAGAAGCGCTAACCCAAGCTGACATTGCCAAAGCCAAATCCCTTAAAAAAGAAACTGAAGCACAGTTAGAAGAAAATTCACTGTTGGCTGACCGATACAACGACACATTGCTGTACCTTAATGACACCATTAAGGACTCAGAAGAAAATATCGCCAGCTTGAAAGAAGATAAGCAAAAAACACAGCAATCCTTAGATAACTTGAAAATAAAGCGAGACAACTTGGCAAATCAATTGGCAGCAATTCAGACGCAATCTTCACGCCTTGAAGAGCAAAACAGCGTGCTTGAAAACCTGCTAGCAAGCTAAGGAGTGGCTATGAAACTAATTAACTGGTTGTGCTTATTACTTGTGAGTTCAGTGATGGCGGGATGTGCGGTATCTACTGATCCCAGAGAACAAGGCACGTTAGAGCGTATTTATGCATCTGCAACCGGCCTTGATGAAAAGACACTGATTCAAATGCAGGAAAAGTTGGATGCACTAGACGTCAGAGCGCAAGGCATTGAAGAGAGTATCGACTACTACAAAGCACAGCTCTATCTGACCAAAAAAGAACTAGATAAATACTCACTCCCGCAAAAGGAACTCGACAAACTACGAGCCGACATCGAATCGTTGTCGGCACAAACTCAGCAACTTGAAGCCAAAAACGTGGAAAGTGTCGCGATGATTGAAAAGCGAAAAATGCAAGTCGCGCAAAAAGAAGGCGAGCGAGAAGCCTTAATTGCCGGTATTCAAGACATTCAATCACAAATGGGCGTTGTAGAAGAAGAAAATAGCATTGTGTCTAATGGTATAGAACGTATTGCTGAACTACGAGCGCGTCAAGCCCTTGAAGAGTAACGGTTATTAATGGTTGCAAGTTATTGTCGCTATCGAGTATTGAGAATCGCCAATGAGCTTTAAAACCTACACAGTGGGAAGATCAAAGAAGGCCGATTTTATAATAGATGATGCGTCAGTTTCGCGCATTCATTTAGAGATCACCGTAACCCATCTAGGGCGAATCTATTGCATTGATTGTCGTTCAACTCAGGGCACGTTTATTAACAAAAACGGGCAGTGGCAGCCATTGAGGCAAGGCTATGTTTCGCCAGAGGCACAATTAGTTGTTGGCGATAAAACGATATGCCCCGCCACCTTGCTGGGCAGCAAAATACAAACTGCGACCCTTGCTCAGTCTGCAGTAATTGAGTTTGAGCCGATTTCGGTAAAGCCCAGACGCAATGTGTCCACTGGTGAAGTGGAACGTGAACACAGACGTTGATTACAAAAGGAATAACACAAGCCCATGAACACGCTGGAATTAGATGAACAGAAGTACCGCATGGTTGTCGCTTTAGTTGCGATTTTTATCACCATTTTGGTGGTGGGTATATTTTCCTTACTTTTACCCGTCACGGCTGACCAAACCGGACAGATTCATGTCGGCGACGTACTTTTTGATCGTTCAAGCGGTATTTTCCCAGCCACATTGCAAAACTTGATGTGGCTGATGTTCTTTATTGGACTGGGGGAAATGTGGGTTCGTCACAACCGTTCACAAAAAGAGTTGGAGCAACTGAAGCAAAACATATTGCCCGAAGAAGACGATGTTATGCTGCGCGCCAAAGATCTCATCCCCATTTATACTGCCATCAGTGAACGTAAAAACTCACAACATTTCTTTGTTCAACGCTTAACCAAGCGCATAGTTCTTCAATTCCAAGGCAGCAACTCTGCCGATCAAGCTAACGCGTTGATGAATTCTAGCCTAGAGCTAATGCAGCATGAAATTGAACTGAAATTCAACATGCTGCGCTATTTAGTATGGCTAATTCCAACATTGGGGTTCATTGGCACTGTTATTGGTATTGCCCTTGCGCTGTCGTCGGCTGCAGAAATGCCTGATGTGTCCGACTCGCAAGCCATCAGAGAATGGTTAGGGTTACTGACTACCGATTTGGGGCTGGCTTTTAATACCACGCTGGTAGCGTTAGTAATGTCCGCCATATTGGTGTTTTTTCTGCACATTGTACAAGCCAAAGAAGAAATGGCGTTAAACAGTGCTGGACAATACTGTATGGATAACTTGATTAACCGTTTGTACGAAGAGAAAAAATAGGAGAGATCATGGCTATTAAACGAGGTCCAGACGGCGTGCCTATTGATATGCCCTCAGTTAAACATCAAGAAGAGCCAAAAACACGAGATGCCAAAACATCTAATGGACCAACCGTGTCGGTGAAAATAAATGATGGTCCTTCTGTTAATGCATCTAGCGGCCCTGCTCCGGTTACTACCCAAGGCTTCATTTTTGACGAGCCACCTACCGCGCCGGCTAAACGCAGCTCTGCAGGCTCTGACGCACCCGCTACAACACCTGTCGCTGATCTGCAGATAAACGATGATTTAGATGCGTTACCAACAGTGGTTGGCAGAAGTATTCCGTCTCCAACGTCAACCGATGCGCCAACGCCATCATCAACAGTAAGCGACCTCATGCAAGACCCAGTGTCGGGTTGGCTAGTGGTGGTCAAAGGGTCTGGCAAAGGGCACTTCCTCAAACTCGGCTTTGGTCAAAATAGTATTGGTAGAGGCCCTACTGAAAGGGTTAGCATTAACTTTGGCGACGGGCAAATTTCCCGCAGCAATCACGCCACCATCTCCTACGATCCTCGGGGCAATCAATTTTATATTCAGCCCGGTTCGGGAACCAATATGACCTATATTGACACTCAACCCACCCCGGTTCTGCAACCCATGGTGTTGCCTCCTTTTAGTCACATTTCTATTGGAGAAACGACCTTGCGATTTGTGCCCTTATGCGGTGAGCAATTTACCTGGGATAGCGTGGAAGAGGATTAACTATGTACTCTACCAACGTTGCGTGGTCTCAAATTATTGGTGCACGAACCAGCCAACAAGATCATGCTGCGGTAGTAACCTGGCCAAATGGGTTTAGATTGCTGCTACTCGCTGACGGTATGGGAGGGCATGCCGCTGGTGATGTGGCAAGCCAGTTGGTTGTCGACACGTTTAAACAGCGCTTCATCCAAAGCCAGCTAGAAGATATGCGTGAACGTTTAATCGACGCATTGGAATACGCCAATATTGCCATTTTTCACAAAGTAAAGGCGCAACCCGAGTTGAGCGGCATGGGCACAACGCTTATTGCGTTAGTTTATGATGGGTTGTCCATCCAATGGTTAAGTGTAGGCGATAGTCCAATTTGGTTAGTGCGAAAAGATGAATTGCAACGCCTCAATGAAAATCACTCAATGAGTGAAGTGTTAGCCGAAAAGGTAGCTGCGGGGCAAATGAGCGAGGAAGAAGCCAGAACCTCTCCTATTCGTTCGCAACTTCTTGAAGCGGTAATGGGCGAGAACATCGATAGAGTTGACGCTCCTCATCATGCCATTGCGTTGTGTGAAGGAGACTGTTTGCTATTGGCCAGTGATGGTGTGGAGACCTGTCCCGGTGAAACTATATTGGCGCTGGTCCAACAGCATAAAGACAACACAGAGATGCTAACTACTGCGCTATTAAATGCTGTATCTGCTATAGAACGACCAAAGCAGGACAACGCTACAGTTATTGTCATGCAAGTAAATAAGACTGACATTGAAGAGCCTACAACGGTACAACCTGAAACATCCGATCCTGTAGAAGAGCCCTCTACTGTGCAATAGAAATGCGTTCACCTCATCGAATTGGGTATAAAAGAAGGAATTTTGATGTGAAAAATTATGTGATTTTTGTGGCAGTATTTCTGCTTTGCTTACCCGTCTACGCCAATACTATTGTGAACGTTGACGTATTAGATGATGGAAAAAGCAAACAGTCAGGTATTGCTACATTGGTGGCAGATGAAACCTTGATAATTAATCAACGTCTTTTGGCCCAAGGCAATCAATATTTGGTGACCGACCCGACAACGGGTGCCAAACTGATTGGTAATCTAGCAGCCGAGCAAGACACGTCTGATTTAGCACTTCTCAAGGTGAAAGGGTTAACAGGAACACCTTTTACCCTCGCCTATTCCCCGTTAGAAAAGGGGAGAAACGTCTATTTACTAACGAAAGAAAACGAACGTCAAAGTGGCACAGTACACTCCATACTTCCCGCTGACAAAGATCATGCCTTCAACCGTGTACAACATACTGTTTTGTTGAAAGAAGGCGAATTCGGCGCGCCTTTGTTAAACAATTGCGGTCATTTAGCGGGTATTTCGCAAAACGATACGAAAGGCATTTTCGATAGCAGGCTCAAACTCTCTGACACCTTTGGTGTAACCACGAGTTTAAACAGTTTGCAGTCTTTTCTAACAAGTCACAATGTTATGTTCAATCGGGCTGATAGTGTATGTAAATCAGAATTAGAACAATTGGCTGACCTCGCTGAGCAAGAAAAGAAACAAGCAGAAGCACTAGCCAAAAAACAAGAAGAAAAGAAATCGGTTGAAGCGGCACTCAAGAAATTGCAACAAGAAGATGATGCCAAGAAGAAGGCGTTAGAGGAAGCAGAAGCAGAAAAAGCGCGACAAGAAGAAGAGCGGCTTAAAGCGGAAGAGGCATTAAAGGAAGCGCAATCGCAAACCGAAGCGCAACAAAAGAAGTTGGAAGAAGCTGAACTGGCAAAGCAAGCACAGGAAGAGAAAATTAAAACCATTGAGCAAAAAAGTGCAGAGAAACAAAAACAACACGAAGAAGAACAACAAGCCGAGAAGCAGAAGCTCTTCTACTATGCTATTCCGGTTATTATCTTATTGATTATTATATTAATTGCATTGCATCAACGTCGTAAAAAATTAAAGGAGGCTGAGCAGGAAGCGTCCGCCAACAAGCACCAACTTTCAGTAGAGAAAGCCAAATTTGAGTCTGCCAAAGAAGAGCTAGAAATCGCTACTGCGACTTTCTCCGACATCGTTTTACATGGTACTGATGAAGATGGAAATGAGCAACGAGTGAAAATCATTGGGAACACCTTAGCGCAGTCAACCGAGGGCATTTTGATTGGACGCTCAGCACAAAAAGCCACTTATGTCATAAACGTGCCTGGCGTATCTCGTGAGCACTTACTCATTACTCTGCATAACGGAAACGTTATGGTGAAGGATTTAGGCAGTGCGAATGGCACATCAATCAATGGCAATGATTTGGTGTCTGGCACGCCTGTTTCGCTTAACAGCGGCGATACCATCAAAGTGGGAACGGTAACTTTCACTGCGCACTTTTTAAAGGACTAAGGACAAGGCTATGAAATTGCGAAGTCGCGAAGTGAATGTGTTTAGCATGTCAGCATTGGATTTATTTGCTTCTGCCATGGGAGCCTTTATGTTCCTTGCAATTATCGCGTTACCTTTTTTTCCCAATACGGGTGACTCTACTGAGTCAGTGGCAGAAATTAAAAAAGAACTAAAAGATCTTCAAGCTGACAACGACAAGACCAAAAAAGACCTGGACGCCGCCCAAGAGGAATTAGAACAAGCTCAACAAGAACTCGCGGAAGGGATCAGCAAATACCCGATTGAACTGGTGATCACTATCGATATCAGCGGCTCAATGGCGGTACCTCTCCAGCGTTTGAAAGAAGCCATCGCTCGGCTAACGGTTGAAATTCCCAAAGTAACAAAAGAGTTTCGCATTGGTGTTGTGGCCTACGGAGGCGAAGGACGTTACACCACAATTTCTATGATTAAGGTGAATGGCAGTACCAGAGATCAGTTTAATCGACAAGTCAACGCATTGGCGCTTATTCCAGGAAGTACAGATGTGCCAGAGGCGGTAGACCAAGCAATGAGCATGTACTCAAGCCCCAATGATAAAGTGCGCAAGGCCTATGTTTTAATTGGCGACGTCGGCCCTTATGAAATGATAGGTTCGCGCGAATTCGATATTTACAATATGTCGAATGCCCAAGCCGAGCGCTTGATAAACTCTGGAAGAGAAACGCAAGTAAACAAAAGCTATGAAGCTCAGATTTACAAACAGGTTGAAGACTTTAGTAGAACGAACAAATTACAAAGTGTTATGGCTATGTATACAGGCAACGCCACCCGCCAAGGGGATGCCTCATACCTCACAATCGCGTTAACCAAAAAGAGTAGTACGGCATTTTTCAAGAAAATCTCCGAACTAGGCGGAGAAGATACGGGCCACTATTCTGAGGACCCGTCTGAAATGCTATCGATGCTATTGTTGGCCGTATTGTCTGCTTCGTAAAACTGCCCACGTTAACACGCATAGGGAAAAGAGTGGAGTTGGCCGATAAGCCGGGTTCTGTCGTGGGCAACCATTCCTCTAGATCAGCAATCG
>CEUY01098619.1_pt1 | contig 24942 bp, 39 predicted proteins | sample 361481 | NCBI WGS metagenome assembly CEUY01 (sample SAMEA2622737, study PRJEB7988) | marine metagenome | isolation source: saline water (ENVO:00002010), including | reverse complement strand
GTCTAGGCACCAAAAATAAATTGGGCGAGCGCTTCGGCGCTCGCCCTTTTTTTTGTCTTTTTTTTCTGGTTCAAAAAATTTAATTTATATTTTTTGGTGATAGTGAAAATGATAGTGAGGAGGAGGCGTCCTTATGAGGAGCGTTTGTGTGTGTCCTTATGAGAAGGCGTCCCTATCCGTCCGTAGGTCCTTGACTTAGTGGGGGGATGAGGTAAACTGGAGTTTGTCGATGGGGATAGACCCAACGACAACGAACCAAAAATATAATTTATATTTTTGGGGATACTAAATATTGGATACAACAAAGGGAGAAACACTGTGTCCTATCTAGATATAAACAACATAACTGATGACGTGACAAACGCTCAGTTGCAAGCGTCTTACGATGCTCACGTCAACACTCTTAAAGGCTTGGCGCCAGAGCTTATGGAGTTCAACGAAGAAGCATCATGGGCAGCCAAGGCTGTATGTGAAGATCTTCAGAAGGTCTTGGATGCGATTGCTCGGCGCTGGTTGGCGCTTGGGCAACATCGTCAGGGCTTCGCTACGGATGTCTTGAAAGACGTAGTTCGTGCTCAAGAGACTGCGTTTAGCAGGGTTAGCCATCTGGATGTCGGCTGATGTCTAGATACAAATACTCTGACCCTAAGCCCTATCGGTATGCCGAGTGGTGGATGGAGAACAGGCCGAGGTCGGTTGTCTACCCTGAGCAGAAAGAACGCTGGGCACAGTGGGGTGACGAAGCGAACTTAGAGTTGTTCGCTGAAGCGTGGCAGGAGGCCCGTGATTATGTTTGATCTGTTGGAGAAAGTTTTACCTATTCCTGAGTATCCAGGGCTGTACTACTTCATCTGTATTGCCATGTTTGTGCGTGGTTGTGTGTTGATCAGTGAGTGGTATTGGGCACGAGAGCGTGCCCGTGGTCCTGAGTATTTTCAGGCGCTTTTAGATTCCGAGTTTAGGAAAGGAAATTGAGATGATGGTTAAGGCTCGTGCTCGTTGTCGTGGTAAATGCGGTAACGACTATTTCACTTCAGTAACCGAAGACGATGTAAGAAAGTGGGTCAACGGTTCTTTGGTGCAGGATGTGTGGCCCGATAAGACTGCTGATGAACGGGAGATCATCATGCACTCTCAGCTTCGGAAGCTGCTGAAACGGCCTGCTTCTTATTCTTTGTATATGTGTCCTCCGTGTGGGGATGAATTGTTTGGAGAAGACAATGACTGATTGGGAAGACAAGACGATTACTGGTCGCTTAATGAAAGCAATGGAGGATGCCATTGTTCATCATGTGGACAGACTCATAGATGAGGATAGCGACTGGTTTAATGATCTATTGGATCGCAGGATCGACGACCGCTTAAGAGTGTGGTCTGAAGTAAACAAATACATAAGGGAGCAAAACGATGAAATGTCCTAGATGTCAACTGTCTGACCTTGCCGAGGTGCAAGCTCAGAATGCCCTGAGTCGTGTGGGTACAGGTTTGTATGTCTGTAGCCCTTGCGGTGAGGATGAAGCTGTCCGTGATTTCTTCGACGGGTTCCGTCGGCTGCAACGTCACGAGTGGCCTGTCCGTACTCGTTACACATTCCAATCCCTACTGTCAACGAGTCGTTGACTTAGGCAAGTACAGGGCATATACTTATGTCGAGGTGCAAATAGGGTCACCTCAAAAAATATAACTTATATTTACCCAAAGTTCTCATACACATCATTAACAGGGAGGTTAAGTATGAGCGTCATATCCCCGACTCCATACGGTGGAGGTGAATACGGCATGATCGAGTCCGAGCATAGGTTCGGTAGTCGAATGAATGCTGTGGATGCCGCTATCGACAACGGAGTCCTATTCAAAGTCCACTCAATGCCAATAGAGATAAATGGTCAAATACCTGAGGTGAAGAGTGGCAAATACAAAGGTGAACCTGAGAGAAAAGTCTTGTACAGGCAGGACAATGATTGGGAAGATCCCATGATTCTCAATGTGGTTCCACCTCAGCATCCCGAGTCCAACCACCAACAGTGGATTGAGACAGTGGAAGCTGCTTTCCCTAACTCATGCACAGCTATGCGTTCGCTGGATAATGGCAAGCGATTCATGGCAATCTTTGAGCTAGGAGATGTATACAACATAGCTAGCCCCGACTATCCAGACTGGTTGCAGTCGAATCTCCTTATAGGTGGTTCTTTGGATGGGACATGGCCTACGTTTATGTCTTCATTCGTTGGGCGTCTTTTCTGTAGCAACCAATGCACAGCGGAGAACACCAAGATAAAGCTGCGTAGAACCACGAACCACGATCAGATTCTGTTGGATCGTAGTCTCGTGCTTGCCAAGGCAGGGGAACATGCGGAGATGTTTAACCGTATGGCTGGCTCTATGCGTCGGATACCGTTCACTGAGGCTCAATATAAGAGCTTTCTTCGTACTTTTCTGCCTGAGCCAACTGCTCCTGAGGGTGAAGAGGTGAGCACTCGGACCATGAATGCGTGGGAAGAGAAAATGAAAGCTGTGACGTATTACTGGCAGGTGGAGGACGAAGGTCCTGCGGCTGGTACTGCGTGGGCTGCGTGGAATGCTATTCAATCTGCGGAGACACACGACTTCACTCGCTCTTCTAGTACTGATCTGCAGATAAGGAAGCAGGTGGATCAGATTAGGGATAACGACACTCCGCTCACTCATAGGATGCGTGAGCTAGTAGGAGTTTGAGCGCCCCGTCAGGCACAAAGCAACTGTGTCAGTAGCAAGTTGACATAAGTAATGTTTTGTGCTTGACTGATGTTCTCAAACATCAATAGCCAAACAAGGGAGAAACCAATGGCTGAATTAGAAATTACAGGGATAGCAGAAATCGATGACGACGGACTGTTCAATGTAATCGAACACAGAGTCGATAGCGCAATCGAAGAGTATTGCCAGAACATGGACTTCAGCGATGAGATGTCCGACTGCATCGGTAGCTACTACTACTGGGGCAAGATCTTCGAGCGTGAACTTCCTGACCTGCTTGCACAGTGGGGATATGTCAGCGTCGAAAGAGTAGAAGTCGTTGTGGAGGAGGCGATGAAAGCTATGCAGCCTAAGGATGAGCGAACTGATGACATTATCGAGATCCTTAAGACTGTCAGCAGTCTCCTCACTGAGTTGTTGGGCAGGCTAGAATCGTGATTGTCAACGTTGGGTTGCCACGCTTAAGTAGTGACCGCAAAGTTGCGCCTCTAGTCAGGAAGAAAGGCAAGGGAGTCAATGAGGGAACCCCGAAGGTCAAGAACACCTTCGGGCTTCCTGCCCTTGTCTCCTGTCCTGGGCACACGAAGTGGTGCGCCGAAGCTTGTTATGCGTTAGCACTTCAGAACTTTCCAGGCGTCCGTAACTTGGTCCAAGAGAACTGGGAAATAGTATCCCCACATCTCAACGACACAGACACACTGCACGCCATGCTCAGTGCCATGCTCAGTGAATGCTCTATCGAGTACGTCCGAGCAGGCATACCGCAAGACGAGTGGGTGTTCCGTCACTTCTGGGACGGTGACATTCCCTCCGCTGCGTTCGCCCAAGCAATCAGACGAGTAGCTGAAGACTTCCCCGAGTTTCAGTTCTGGTTGTATACGAGAACCTTTAAGGCAGTTCCTCTGCTCATGGGGGTCAGCAATCTAGCTGTCTACCTATCGATAGATAAAGACAACGTGCTAGATGCAGTGCGAGTAGAGAAAGCTTTACTGTCCGAACCAATGCTGGCATTCTGTGCCGACACTTGGGAAGAGACTGAAGAGTTAGCTGCCAAGTTTCCACACCGACGCAAGGGACCTAAGTGTCCTGAGCTAACAGGTAAAACCCCGATGGTCGTCTGGGACGACGACGGGGTGTTCGGTCGTGGCGCATGTGTCGAATGCGGCATGTGTATCTACGGTCGCAACAATGTCCGTTTTGCTTCTACCAACAGAAAGGGAGAGTGATGAAGCATGTTATCCACGTTCACCAACAGAAAATTAAGAAGGGTGAACCCGCTATTATTGATCGTACTTATAAAGGCTCTACTCATCACCGTAGGGTCTTTATAGACGGGCCTTGTTACATCGTTCAGCCTGATGAGCCTGACCGATGTGGTGCTCGTGTCTGGATCGAGACAGAAGCAGAAACATACTATGGGTGACTCTGCGTATACAGATCTGGAACGCTCGGCGTATGCGTTTGCTTTGTTCACCGTCCTGATCTTGGACGAGTTGAAACAGCAATACCTAGAAGACCGAGACAGTTTCCTAGACTTCATCCCAAGCATTGATGTCATAACTGATCGGGCTATCCAGTATCAGTTGGAGATGCTTGTCGAAGATCCTGGGATCGACTTCGATGAGATAGCCGAATGAATATTTGGCTAGCTATCTGGGCGATACTGGACTTCGCTTCAGTGAATCATGAACCACCTAACCCTGAGATCCCTGAGGTTGTGTGCGAATACTTCCAAGAGGATTGTGTTCGTGCCCTCGGGGTGGCGTGGTGTGAGTCATTGCATAACCCTCGTGCTTATAACGGGGTAGATCATGGCTTGTTCCAGATCAATGAGCATTACTGGGGTGATGTCTTTGAGAAACATTGGCATAAACGTTATGAGATTGTTCAGTCAACATGGATGGCTCACTACATACATGAGAACACTCGTGGAGCCTGGGCTTTGTGGACTTGTGGGAGGTACAAGTGAAACCTAGACAGGGCAGAGGGAATTGTTGGGCTGTTCTGCCTGACGGCAGTCAATGCCCAAGAGAGCGCCGCACCCTTGTTCCTTATGACGGACCTGGGTCTAAAGATGGAAAGATTGCTCTTTGTCATGGACACAGGGGACATTTCCTGAAGTACGGGTCACCTCGTACTGATATTCCCATCAGATTGATGTCATCTCTTACCTTTGAGGAACGAGTAGAGGTTTACTTGAATCCTGCTTTTGGTCATGTCAAGTTTGGTGACATTGTTCGTGATGACGGAACAGTTTGTATCCTTTGGCAAGGCTTCACACAGAATGGTGGATACGGCTCGGTCAACAGCAAGATAATCGCTGAACGAGTTGGCACAATCCGCAACGCCTTGACACATCGTATGGTGTGGGTTTACAATAATGGTCCTATTCCAGAAGGACTACAAGTACACCACAATTGCCACGAGAAAAGATGCTGCAACATCAGACATTTAGAACTAACTACCGCTGATGCAAACTCACTCGAAGCGAGTACGCATTCAGTTGTCGTTCACCAATTAAAACAAGAAATAAAAGCCTTAAAGGAGGAGATAGATGAGTTACATCGAAGGTAACCACATCCGTTGGGACTCAACAGACTTCAAGAAACACGGCTACATCGCAACGTACGCAATAGGCGGCTGTCGATGTGCTAAATGCAAACAAGGATGGGAGGCTTGGAACCCAGACGAAAGAAAAACCAGTTACACACACCTATTAAAAGAAGGGAAACCCCGTGGAAAATATCGACGGAGATCTACTACTTGAACTAATGGATGAAACTCATGATGTCATCCATTCTGACCGCAAACTTGCAGTGCTGCTTCTCGAACGAGCAGAACGACTCGAAGCGAAGATGCACGCATTCTTGCACGATGCAAACAACCAAGAAGACGCCGAAGTCATACCCCTCAGGGATACTGATGGCGACAAATAGAACAAGGAGACACGGATACAACTGTGCAGGAAAACCATCTGCTTCCCACTACGGGAATGGTTGCCGTTGTCTAGGATGTCGTTCCGCTTGGAACCAATACAGCAAGGAGCAAACAGAGAAGAAACGTGGACCTAGAAGAGAAAAAAGTGCGCCCCTCCACGATGCGTACACAAGAGAACAAATACTGGAGGCTAGAGCCAATGAATCCCTCTAAGTATGAGATAAAGGGAGCCGTAGTTCCTTTGGGAGCAGGCTTAAGAAAATCAGGTTATGTAGTTATACAAGACGGGCATTATAAAGAGTTCTTTGAAACCTTTGAGGCTGCTCAACAAGCTGCAAAAACCTACGAAGATAACGACAGCAACAAGGAGTGCTGCGAATGACCTACTCACTTAACAAACTTCACGAAACACTTAAGAGTTATGGGGATACATGCGAGCCTTTAGTTGCTTTGAAACAGTTGGATCAAATTGATTATGAGATTCGGCAACAGTTAAAGCTGACAAGTTATATGCGTAGACATGCGCTGTTAGATGCTGTCCACGCTGAGGGTAACCAAGCACGAGTTGGACGTGAGATTGGGTTATCTAGACAAAGAACACATGACATGGTTGAACGTGCACAATTTGAACGTTTACACAAGGTAAAGCCTCCTTTGGGAGAAGGGGCTGTTTGACTTAACTTGTATCCATGTTAAAATGGGGGGAACCCCCAAAGGGTTCCCCCCATTTGAAGCAATGGGGATAACCAAAAATATAAATTATATTTTTGTGTTACTCACAAGGTTGGGTCGCCTCGTTTCTCCCTGCGAGGCGGCCCCACCGAACAGGGAGAGAAATGATTGAGATTAGGTTACGGCAGAGTTGGATTAATACGTTCCTTCGCTGCCCTGAACAAGCAAGACAAGAACGTTTGGGACTTGTATCCCAAAAAGAATCATCGGATTTCCTTCGGGGAAATGCTGTTCATACAGCCATTGAGTATGCAGGACGTTTGATGATGGCAGGGATGGAGCGCCCATCTCTGGATGAGATTTTGGAAGTAGCAGAGGAATTTATTGTTTCGTATTCTCCAGAGGTTGAGGTGTGGAGAGATGATTACGAACCCATTGTTGATGTGGTTCGCGCCAACCTCGCTATTTGGTATGAAGAACTTTTCCCTCTTCTTGATCCTGAAGCAGTTGAGATTCCCTTTGAGCGAGAGCTTGGGAGAAGGGACAACATCAAGCTGGTGTTGACTGGGACTGTTGACTGGGTAGATAAGTCTGGTGTGCTGTGGGATTGGAAGAACCCTGGCAGGGAGTATCAGCCTTGGGAGAAGAAGCGTTGGGATATACAATCCCATGCTTATAGTTGGGCGTTGGATGCAACGCATTTCAACTTTGGTGTGATGCATGGGGGAAAGCTTCAGATAATTGAGATCGAAAGAACAGAGCAACATAAGAATGCTTTTGTTGACTTGTGCTGGTCTATGGTGCCGACAATCATGTCGGACGCTGAGACTTGGCCGCAGAACTGGGAGGGCTGGCATTGCTCTCCTATATGGTGTCCTGTCTGGCAGGCAGGCAAATGCCGAGGTGCTCACCTCGGAGACAATCCCTGGTAGGGAGAAAGGTAAAAGATGACTGACACAGCGAAAGTGACAGTTAGCTTCACGCAGAAAGTAAGTGAAGCTCCATATGAAACAGCGGACTACTCGCTCTCTATTGAGCGCAGTGTTCCCGAATCAATGGGAGATGATGGCATTCTTGCCGAGGCGTCTTCCATGTTTGAGCAAGTTAAGAGTGAGGTCCTGAAACAATCAGGTCAGGAAATAGATTTAACTCCTGACGGGGTTGTGATGCGACGCCTGAAAAGCGGCGTTTCCAGGGCTTCTAGTGGTCAAAGCGCCGCCCCCTCGGAGGCGAATGCCAGTGTCCCTGCAGCGTCAGGACCTACGGCAGCATCCGTAGCTGCTGCTCCTGCTCCTGGGCAGGCTGCACCAGCAGGCGGCAAGATAAGTGGCCGCACATATAAGCGGACTGAGTTCTGCACTGGTAAAGGTGCTGACGAACGCCAAGCTGCTTTCAACTTGCTTGCTTTCCATCCCAATGAATGGGATACGAGTGACGGAAACACCATAAAGGTGTACGAAGTCAAGGAATATGCTGATGGAACCACTGACAAAACGAAGACAGGAAAGAACTTTCCGAACTTCTCAGTCAGCAAGGAAGCATTGGCTCACATCGGAGTTACCACATCCCGTGATGTCGGTATCTGGGTCAACGACGGAGACAGCAATGTTCCGTTGAAGGTCTGGAACCAAGCAGTGGGAGAATCCCCAGACGAAGCAATCGAATGGGATTGGTTGACCCGACGAAACGAACTCCAAGAGTTCGCATATAAGGGCAACTAATGAGTGAGGGTGACGAAGCTGTCGCCCTCACCGCCGAGGAGATCGATGCCCGTTTATCGGGTATCGATCTCCCCGAGGGAGAGCCACAGTACAAATTTTTTAAGCCCACATCCGAGGCAGTAGACCGTTGGGTCGAATACGCCAAAGGAAGCCACGACTGCTTCCATCTCGGACTACAAGATATAGATAGCCGCATGCGAGGAGTGTGGCCGAGCGATGTGCTTGTCGTAACAGGCAGAGCACACAGCGGCAAATCCGCAGTACTTCTATCCTCAATGGCACGCAACCTGCTTGAAGACCCCGACTTCTACGGAGTGGTCTATACTCCTGATGAACCCGAGATCTTGGTTGTATCCAAACTTTATGCGCTCCTATATCAACGAAATCTTGCTGAAGTGGAAGAAGCTCTTCGGACGCAAGACGAAACTGTTCTAAACGAAATCCAAGAAGCCAAGTACGGTTTCTTGGACCGAATAAAAATCTTCCCCAACGCTCTCTCCTTTAACGACATGAGTAATGCGATGAGGGAATGCGAAGACTATTGGCAGCATAAGCCACGCTTCGTAATGGTTGACTTCCTTGAACAGCTTCCTGGCGCATCAGGATACGAAGGAGTATCCACAGTCTTAAAGGGATTGAAGGAATGGGCAGAAACAGAGAACCTGCCCGTCGGACTGGTCCACCAGTCAGGCAAAGCTTCAACCCGTGGGACATCCAGAGGCATGGACGACGGCAAATTCAATGCCGATGAATACGCCATTCTCCAACTAAACGTTTTCAGACGTAGGGACGACCCCAAACTTTCCGACTCTGAACGACGCATCCACTCAGTGTCCGTATCGTTAGATCTTTGCAAGAACAAGAGGCCACCATGTCAAGTGACAGACCCACCTATCGACTATTACATGGACCCGAACTGTGGACTTGTGAGAGAATATTACGAAAGCGATATTCCTGGGGATGACCGATGGGTGGAATAACTCTCGAAAGGTTCGCGGCCCTCCATGAAGGAGGGGCGTTAGCTGATGTAACTAGCTGGGTGCATCCCTTAGAAGAAGACGGCAACGTCGCACTCGGATACGGAGAAGAGTATCTACAGCACATCGAAACTCATTTGAATGGAGATGTAGCTCTCGGTGTGTATCCGCTGTGGCAACGCAATGGTGTGTGGATGGTCAACTGGTGTGCAGTTGACCTAGACGATGGGGAAAACTCCAGCATCCACGCAGACAACCTGATCTCTTTGCTAGAGAAAACCAATATAAAGAGTTGGAAAGAAACATCAAAGAGCAAGGGATACCACGTTTGGGTGTACCTATCTGAACCTATCGCTGCAAATGTTGCACGCAAAGGTCTAACTGGTGCCTGCCGTGTAGTGGATGTACCAACTAAAGAGGTGTATCCGAAACAGACCTCACTGAACGAAGGCGCTCTGGGTAATTGCTTGCGCTTACCTTACCCAGAGGGCCGTAACCCTGGTCGCCATGAAGTTTACGACCCATCTAAAACAGATTCTTTCTTCTCCCTTGAAGAATTTGTTGACGCTGCATGGGCTAACCGAACTTCGCCAGGGTTACTTCGCTCGTTGCTTCGCTTCTACGAAGCAACAGAACCTAAAGCCCCCCAGTACAAACCTGGACATAGAGAAGATGGGGACTTTAAGGGCAACGCAAGGACGATCTGGGAACAAGCCGAGTTCTCAGATCGTTCCGAAGCGATGTACGCTTTCGCTAGTAGCCTTCTTTGGCAAGATTATTCTGCTGATGCAGCCCTTAACTGGTTGAGAAAGCTAGATGAAAGACTGGGAAAGTTTGTTGACCGAGCAGACAGAGAGAAACAACTAGAAAACATTGTTTCTAAGGCTTCACAAACAACGAGGTACCATGCGTAAACGCTCATATAAGTTCACTGTTCCAGGGAAACCCAAGGTAAAGGGTCGCCCACGATTCGCTCGTGGGAGAACGTATACCCCTAAGTCCACACTGGAACACGAAGAACACATAAGAAACCATTATGACGGCCCCAAGTTTGAGGGACCGATCTCTATTAGCTGTGTGTTCACATCTAAACGAACACAAATAACTATCTCTGAGCTTGATGACAGCGAAACAAAGCTACGAGGGGATACAACAAATTATCTGAAAGCAGTAGAAGATGCCTTAAACGGCATCGCCTACGACGACGACATCATGGTCTATCGAATAGTTGGGAGAAAAAAATGATGGCCCCAGAGTTCCATAAACGTTCCTACGAGGAACGTTATAAAGATATGGGTGAAGAAGCTGAAGGCGAGTTCGAGAAACGAGAACGGAATTGGGAACGGTTCGGTTTTGACCGACCCGATGGCTTTGAGCTATACCAAATACCTTTAACTTTCGCAGCTACACCTGACTACATACAAGTATCTAACAGCGGATTTCCCCGACTGGTTGAGGTAATGGGAATGGGTTACGACGAAAAATGGAAAGTTAAGTTCAACAAAATTCGTGCGCTACAATGGTGGGACACATCTGAGTTAGATGTGTGGTTTTGGATTTGGTCACGGTCACGCCAAACCTATGCAGATTTGAGTTACAAAGAACTAATGAAGATCATCAACACAGAAGATGTTCCAGTGGGCAACTTCGATAATGACAAACTTTTCTTTTCTATAGATTCAAAGTTCCTGCATTGGGCAGGTGGATGAGGAGAGTGAGGGAGCAAAGCTCTTTGACGCTCTTAGGAAAGCAAACTTTCCTTCACTGCAACCACAACGTCCTTGGGTAAACGTAACTAGTAAACCCAAAGGTAACAACTGGGGACATAGCCCTAAAAAGCTTATTGTAAAAAAAGAAAGTCATTACAGACCTACCCCTATATCAGAGATACAAGGCTTAATGGAAGCGGGTCCTTTCGAGGATCCGCTTCGGTCTATAGAAGAACGAGAACAAAACCGAGAAAATCTTATTCTCGCAGTACAAGAAACATTTATGAGGCTCACAGAAGACGAGCAGTGGCTTTACCACATGCTTGTTGATGTGGGCCTCTCTTTGCGTTTTGTAGCCATAATTTTGGACACACCGAAAACAACTATGGCTAGACGCAGAGATGAATTAGCACAAAAACTGCGTACTACTTTGCTTCAGCAGCCAGCAGTACAAGAATACTTAAACCGAGAATTGTAAAAATATAATTTATATTTTTAGATATCTTCAATGTTTGTCATACACGCCTGAAGAAAACCACTGAAACCCTGCAACCAATGCATCAAAGTTGCTAAAGCAACAAGGTTGCCATCCTCAGCTTCTTCCCAAGCATTCAGAATTGAATCAACCTCTTCAATATCGAATGTTAAAAGAACCCCTAATGTTCCATTCACCCACTGAGCATGAGTCCCATCATCGATATCCAACAAACCTTTGCTTGCCAACAAAGTCTGATGAATCTCATCCTCAATAGCTAAACCCTCTTCGGCCATCCAGTTGGCCCAAAGGTCATCAAAAGGTTCTTCAGCCACGGCTTACCGCCCGAGGCGTGCCTTAGCTAAGGTCTTCAACGCTGCAATAGCTGCAGCGGCAAACGCTGTAGCCGCAGCTTTAAGACTTGATACATCAGTAACGACGACCACAGCAAGCGCAGACTCAACGCCTGTCCAAACCGAGCGTTCAATCCAATCACTCCAAGAAAACTTTGACTTCGCTGTTTCTTCTGTCACTTCTTACCTTTCTTACTGCGCTCCGCTTTATCGTAAGCAATCGCTGCAGCTTGATCCCTGCCGTATCCCTCAGCTATCAGCTTCCCAATATTCTGAGAAATAACAGCATCGGAACTACCCGACTTTAAGGGCATCTCTAATACTTACTAGGACGACGAGCCGTTTTACGGCTCTTCTTAGGTTTTTTGTAACCTGACTTAGGCGCTGGTTTCTTCATTTTCCGAACGGACGACCGCCCTGGTTCTGGTTACCCAGCCCAGTTGAACGAAGATACGCAGCATCAGCCTTAGCTTTAGCTGCCATATCAGCCATGTTGTCCACAGATGACGAATCATATGGCTGTTCATCGGAATCACCGAACGTATCAGCAAACGATCCGTAACCTTTTCCTTTAGGCATCTTATGACCTCCTATAGAGTGTAGAGAGTGGCCCACTAACTAAATAACACATCCCAAGTTCTGGCACCAACTATGCCATCGACCTTGAGAAAAGAACAGTATTTAACCTGGAACATCTTCACTGCACGTTTCGTGTTGTATCCAAATATTCCATCGATACCCCCAGGCTCATACCCAAGGTCCTTCAAACGCTCCTGAACGACCCTCACAGCCTCTCCACGGCTACGCCTGCGCTTAGATAGCGGACTATGGGATACAATCGCTTTCAGGCCCTCCAAATGAGCGTTGATTCCGTCCCAATCGACTTTGTTGGGATCTCCAAGTGGCGACGGCATCCCTGACTTCAGCCAGTTGTACAACCAATTCCCAGGGCACGTAGAGTTCCCTAAATCTCGATGCCCTTTGACCCACAGTTTCCCTCCGTAACGACTATTTATGTCATTAACTAGCCATTTAATAGATTCCAAAGCAGCTTGAGGAGCTTCTATCTCTCCCCAACCCGTAAAACAAATCGACTCAGTACGAGAATTCCAACCCTTAGTAGCACCAGAAATGACACCAGGCCCACGCCCTGCATAAATAACTCCGTCTTCGTCAACCAACCAGTTATAAGCAATAGCGTTCCAGCCCCGAGAATCCATATGGAAACGCTCATAAGCTTTCAAAGCAGCTAAACCCTTAGGCCCATCCTTCACACCACTGTGATGAAGAACAATGCCCTGCACTCGGGCAGGCTTCAAAGTACTAAACGGTTTCTTAGGAGGGCGAGCATCCCACCCATCCCGAGAAATAATTGTTTTCTCAGACATACCTAAATCCTAGACTCTACGGAACTCTATATCTTTCTTATTGCGGAGAGTCTCAGCGATCTCCTGAGTCCGCCTTAACCATTCTCCTCGTTTCGAGGAAGGAGTATTAACTCGAAGCCCAGCACCAAGCATCGTAGAAAGATAAGTAGTAACAAGTCTTTCCTGTTTCCCTCGCTCATTGGGGACCAAACGCCGCAACCTACCAAGAACAGGGTGGAACTGATCTAACCAATAAATAGTTTTATCAGTTGTTTTCCAGTCACCTTTACGGTTCTTAGACGCATACCCTAAAGCACCAAGCGCTGGCATAAGACCAGGAATCTTGTCGTAAACAGGAGGAACCTGTTGATACCTGCCCGTAAACGGAATGTCTTGGAAGAATCGTTTCCCAAACTTCATCTCTATAGGAAGTTTGTATAAAGGAAACGCACTTTCCACAACAGGTCGCCACGGTGTTTTATCATCGAAAGCTTTAGACCATTTAGCAAGATCACGGAACGGCAAATCAGGCAACGCATAAGCTCTATTCCCCCCAGCGGTAAACGGTAAACGCATGCCCATGTTTTCCGCAAACCAACTAGGAACCATTCCCTCTTCAGGAGAATGCCGCTCAAGATTCATTTTAACTTGCCCTATTCGACCCCAAGCCGTTGGTTTCTTACCAACCGACTCAATAAGAACAGGCAAAATGTTTTTCTGCCAAGTCCAGAACGGAATAACCTGCTTCATTCTTCGTTCAGTTTGCGTCAAGTTCGCATAATCAAAGTGATACTTATTTACAAGCTGGAAAGCATCATCAAGGCTTCCCCCACCCATAGTTGTGTGGTGCGCTATAGCGCCACGCAACATAAACTCAGCATCTTGGTTCCATGCACGAACCTGAGCATACGGAGCAAAGTCAGCTTTGAACGGATTCAAAGTTCCTGACCTCAACGCACCCATAGGTCCTGACTTACCCCCACCAATAGCATCAAGCGCAGACCTAACTTCTTGCGACACCTGACCACTGCTAGCCATACCAGTCTGATACCAGCCCAAGAACGTTTCAAGCTCATCAACAGGAACAGCAGCTTGCGCTTGAGGGGCACCAAGTTTGCCTCGCAAACGGATAGGTTTTCCACCAGCTATAAGCTGTTCCAATCCGTAAGCAATATCGCCTCGGCGTCCACCATCAGCAGCAGCTTTAGCTGCAGCACGACGTATGCCAAGCACTCTGCCATGAACACCCATCGGGACATCAGCAATCTGGTTGTTAATCCACATGCCCCCCATCATGTTCCTCAAAATAAACCCAGGAGTAGATATCGCTCCAGCTTTCCACCAGTTCAAAAACGATGAATACTTCTTCATGAAGTCACTCATCGCTTTAACATCAGCGGTTCTAGCTGCAGCTTGAACCGCAGCAGAGAACAGTTCTACTGTTCCTTCCCCTGCGCCTCCCACCAAACTGTATCCACGCAACAAATTGTTTGTTCTATTGGATACATTTCGGGCGTTACCAAGACCCATCATGTTTACCATGTAGTCGTTTAACCGACCACCGTAAGCATCTGACAAGTTGTGAAGGTTACGAACTTTGCGAAGCTCATTAACCGCAGCCTGTTGAGAATCCGCTGCGCTTATTCGGATAGTTGTTCTATCCGAATCCATTAACCGCATCTTTTCTAACTTCAATTCGTCAATGATTCTTTGCTGCTGCCCAATAATCCCCATCATTCGAGACAACTGATCTTCAGTTAATTCACCAAACTGTTTAGGTCCTAAAGCTTCAAGAATCTCTGCTTCTGTTTTACCCAAACGTTCTAGCTCTGCACGAGTAGCGTTTAGCCGTCCTTCCCACGTTTTACGCAAACGAGAAAGATCAGCTTCAGTTGCTAAAAGCTTTTTCTGAGCACTATTCATAGCCACTTCAAGCTCTTCAAATTTTGCGCCAAGAAGATCAAACGTTTCTTGCAAAGCTTCATCCGCTGAACGGCTACCTTGATTAGCAAGACCAAGATTCATGATCTCTTCTATCTCACGCAACTTCGCATTCAACAACCTGCGTTCTGCCCCACCTATATCAGACAAAAGTTCAGCAATGCTCGTACCTATAGGAGACTCTCCCTCAACAAGAGCCTTACCGCCTTTAACCGTCCTATAACGATCAAGACGAGCAAGAATCCCCATATCCCCCTCATCAAGATTCTCTATCAAATGCTTAAGTTGAACCAACTCAGGCATTTCCTCAAGCCACTTCTTCCACCGAGGATCATTCCCAAAGATCTCACCCAAACGCTTAGAAATACGGCCCAGTTCATCCTTACGAGCCGCACTCGCAAGACGCTTACCATTCCTAGCAAAATCAAACATGCCCTCAGCCGACATAGCATTTAAGAAATCTTCCATCTCGTCAGCAGCACGAACCGTAATATCATCCATCATCCGATTAACAAACGTGGACTTAAAGGTACGCAACCCCTCACGCAAAACATTCACCATGTCTTGGATCTCTTTATAACTATCAAACAACGGCATAAACCCCTGAAGCTCAGGATTAATACCCTGCACCGCTTCAATCCGCTTCAACAAATCTTCAAGATCATTAATTTGGGCGTCAAGAGTATGGATCATTTCCACAGCATCTTCACGAGCAGCATGCAAACGAGCAACTTCATCAGCCGTTTGCCTAACCTTCTGACTTATGTATCCAACACCTCTCCGAAGATCATAAGGAGCACCTGGACTAATAAGAGCCAAAGCATCATTACTTAAACCTTCAATACCCGAACCATTAGCAATAGCACGCATAACCGAAGCGATTGTTTCCATCTCAGCTTCAAGAGCAGCTATCTCAGTAGCTGCCTTTGTCGCTGCCGCTTGGCTAGTCTTACTCCCAGCTTTACCAGCTTCACCCGTATAGTAATCAACCATATCGGCTTGTTTAGCTTTCGCAGCCGCAGCCCTATCTCTAGCAATTTCAGCCTTAGTTAGCTTTTGCCCAGCTTGGTTTACCTGCCTCGTAAGTCTTTCAGCAGCCTTACGAGACAACTGACCACTAGCCCCACGAACCGTAATCCCACGTTGAGCTAACCCGTCAACCACATACTGAGAACGAATAAAACGCTCATGATCACTTATGTACTGAGTCAAAGCCTTCGTGAAATCAGAATCAAATATATCGACCCATTCATCACCATAAGCTTCTTTACCCATTCTTGAAAGCTGATCCCTAATAGAACCAGCCTCAATGTCCTTAAACGTTCCAACATGCGTCCTGTTGGTGTATACATGATCGTCCCTACCGACAATCTTAAATCCCTCTTCCCTATAAAGACTCTCTGTAATAGCCTCAATAAGCTCGTCATCACCAACTACATCGTCAGCAATCCCCAACTCGGCACGCAACTTAGAAATATCGATTGTGTCGTCAAGACCTTTAACGTTTTGAGTAATGACCTCTTTCATTCCTTTAGGCGTAATCCAATTACGCCGACTGAAAGAACTACCCATAACCATTTCGCCATCCAAAACAGCCTGAGGAACACGCCCCTTCAACCGTCCCGTCTGATCAAGATGCTCCGCTCCTTCACGCCCAAGAGCACGCATCAAATAAAGCTCGCCAACAACCTCTGGCAAATCATCGCTATAAGGCAAAGCCTCATCCACTAGCGGACGCAAACTATCTAAATAATCACGAGCTTTCTTCCTTAAAGCAACCGCAACAGGATCAACCCCATATTTGCTACCTATCGAAAACAAATGAGAAACTTCGTTTTCAGCAGCCAACATCACTTCATTAAAGTCATAACCTGCATTTTCGATCTCACGTTTAAGATTCGTTGCACCATTCTTTGCCATCGCAGCAAACCTTGACGATCTAACATTTGCTTGCGTTGCAAGACGCTGAATCCAACGACCAGTGACCTGTTCTTCTATGTTAGAAGAACGAATCATTCTGTTTATATCTACGTTCGTGTTGAAAGCTTTCCCAAACGCAGCACCAATCCTTGTATCCGCCGCATTAGCCCAAGCCCTTCCAGGGGTCGAAGCCAGCACTCCAACAACAGCAGCATTACCAGGAATCTTTGCCAACAACTTGGCACTCCCAGGCATCTCAACTGCCATCCGCATAGCCGTCTGCGCTGCTTTATCAGCGCTAGAACCAGCCTTTACCGCAACTGCAGGACCTTCACCTCGTAATTGAGCAACTCTAGCCCGAACAAGTTTTAAGTTGTTCGGGTTAGTTAAATCAAGAGCACGTTCTGTTTCATCGCCCCATCTCCACAAACCCCCAGGACCAGCTTTGCCTGTACCGCCAACCAACTGGCGAACACGCATGTCATCTAATTTCCTACCAATAACAGGAAATATTGTCCTTAAAGGCTTCTCGATAATGGTTCGACCAATTTTGCCAGTACCAGGAATTGTGAAACGGGCACCAGACGAAATACCTACATCATCCAAATATTTGCCTGCAGAAAGAATAGATCCAGTTCGATCAACCTTCTGTGCAGCAGCCAACATATCTGCTGCCCTAGCCGCATTCTGCGGTTGCTTCGCAACCTTCCGTAAAGCATTCGCTACATCAGCAGGTTTAGCAGCACGAGCCAAAAGACCTGCCCCAGCCATATAAGTCAATGGGTCCGCAGCAATGTCTAAAGTTAAACCAAGACCAAATTCAGCCCACCCAGGAAGATCAACTTCCCAATCACGCAACACATCCATCATCAGCATGTTGTCGCGAGATTGTTGAACCCATTCACTTATAGAAAAAGTCTGATCGTCTTTCCCTATATCCCCCAACTCTTTGATACCCGAAACAATCATTGCCCGAGGAGTATCAATCCAGTCAATTAATGGCCCAATAATAGGAATATCGAATATCCCGTGATCTTTTTTAGCTGCTTGGTTATAAACAGGCCCAGGTAAAGCAGAAGTAGAAATCTGACTGGGCTTGTTGAAGGCGTAAGGCTTCAACGCAGTCACCATATCTGCTCTGTTGGGTCTTGGCGGAGGAGGGATAGACACCGTAACTCCTAGTAGTACATTTGAGTTTCGCCACGAGTCTTTTCGTTAGAAAGTATCTGAGCGATATCTTTCAAAGACAACTGTCGGCCTATTAAACCGTCATAAGCCTCGGGAAGCATTCCCTCGGTAATTGTCATCATTGTTCCCATATCACCCGACTGGCTAATCAGTTCTTTCAAAATGCCATCGAACGATGATGCAGTCGCAGCAGTCACTGGGTCAATCCCAAACGAAGGACCTAAAGCGGCAGCACGATTTGCTTGCTGCCTTGCTTCAGAAGCAGCCTCTGCTGCAGCAGACTTAGCCTGTTCAGCAGTAATTCGACGGTTCATCAAAGCTTTATCAATATCTTGAAGCTCATACGACAACCGCTGAGAACCTTGGAACAGCATGTCAGCAGCATTCCGATCAAACCCCCGACGTTCCTTAGCCATACCAGACCTAGCACGACCCATTCCCAACTGGGCACGCTGCGCCCCCAGCATCGCCATACGGCTAGCTAGATCAGCACCAGATTGCATCTGGGCACCAATCAAAGCACCCATCTCTTTACCCACAACATTCGTGTAACCTGCAGGATCAATGCCAAGGTTCTTTAACCTGGCATTCGCAGCAGAAGTTCTTACACTGAACTTGTCTTGTAAATCATCACCAGCTTTTTGGCGACGATCTGTATACATCCCTTCCGCAAACTTGCGGTCAGCGTCAGAACGTTGAAGCTGATTGATAATAGCTTCTTCATCGCTATCAAATTGAGCACCAGCCCTAGCACGCTCAGTATCTAAATAAGTCCTTAAGTCGTTATAACGACCTTGAGCATAACCTCGTTCCGAAGCAGCTAACTGTTCCGCTAATCCCATAGCGTTTCCACCCTCCAAAAGAGGATAAAGCGCATCTAACTGAGCAGCAGCATAAGCAGCTTCCCTAGCTGCTTGTTCATCTAAATGGTTCTGAACAGTATTTGGACCAATCAAAGGACGATCCCGTATTGGATCGTCTGCACGTAAAGCCCTTGCTCTATCCGCTGCCGCTGCACGCTCTGCAGCTAAACGCTGTTGTTCTGGATTTAACGGTGCCCTATTGTCAGAAAGATTCCGATTGGCTTGACGCAAAGCATCTAAATCATGTTCAGGATTGTACGGATCATACTGACCAGAAAGTATTTCTGGCGGAGCCATGATGTCATTCCCACGGTTAATTCCACCATTCATCAAATACTCAACAAGAGCTTCTTTCTCAGCAGGCGTTTTATCCTTTTTCTTCAACAACATCTGAATATATTCATTTGAATAAATATCAGGATTAGACAAAGCATGAGCCTGAATGTCGCTAGTGTCCCCTTGCGCTGATTGCAAACCCAACAAACTAGCTATCATCGCCCCAGGAACACTGCCCGTCCAAGCATTATCAAGAAGTTCCCCTGGAGCATCACCTATAAGAACCCTGTCAGCAGCTTCTATCCGAGAACCAACAGCATCTAAACCACCTGTAACAGCCCCTTGAGCCGCATCAGCCCCAGTAGAAACAGCATTTCCGAAATCTCGCCCCAATGCGGCTGGGCCTGCACCCAATTCTTTCAGAGCTTCTCCCCAAGTCATCGTTCCACCCTCAGAGTCAGCGAGAAGCCAATCCTCAATATCAGACATGCTGACAGCAGGCTCCTTCTTATCCCGAGGTGCTTCAACAGGTCCACCATGTGCATAAGGATCAAGAGCATTTGATGGAGCTTGCTGCAAATAAGAAGGCAAAAGACCTGGATTAATTTGAGTGGCCAATGCAGGAGTGGTCTGGACCATAGCATCTCTCGGCGCTGACAAAACTGAATCTAATTTTTGTATGGCATCAGGAACAAGTCGCCCAGTACCAGGCAATGTCCTTATCCGAGATTCTTCTCCATCAGCCCCAAAAACTCTTACCATGATAACTCCTAGCCCATAGCCCGAATCTGCTGGGCAATACTCGCCCTCAACGCATTCGGATCAGAAATATTTGCTGTAGTAGCAGCAACATTCAAAGCATCAGCAATCGCATCAGCATCAACATTTCGGTAATACTGCTGCTCCTGAGCCAAATCCCCACCAATATCAAGACGCTGAGACTGCAAATCATGCTGACGAAGCATGTCCCCAATCGCCCTCAACTGATCAGACTCATACTCCCCCAGCGTGCGATCCCTAATCCCACTATTAACAATGCCACGCTGATTCAACCTGTCCCAAATAGGACGCTCCCCACGAATACGATTCCTCTCGGCTGTATCCAAACCATAAGCTAACTGTTGACCCAGAAGCTCACGGTTATATTGATTGCCGCTCAAAGCGTCAATCAAATTGAAGTAATACTCATCAGCCGCAGACGTACCAAACGTGCCAATATTGGTATTACCCACAGAAGGCTGTGCGTAATACCCACTCGAATCAGAGGATCCAACCGCAGAACCAGGAGCATTCGTAGAAGCGGCTTGAGACAAAGCCGCCGACTCGGGAGTAACCGTTCCACCTCGTGGAAACGGGTCAAGAGAAGCAGCGTCGATAGTTGCCCAATCCGCAGTAGGTTTAGGGGTCACCCCAAAAGAACCATGATCGGCAGCAGCATAACCACTCTGGTTACGTTCTGCCCGAGACCCAGCACGACTAGGACCACCAACTCCGTATTCTTTACGGTTGTACATGACTTCAGGATTAAGAGTAACCCCTCTATTTTTTTTGCTTTTGCCAGGAACTGGCATGTGGTCAAGCAATCTGAAAGCCATGATTCCTCCTATATTTAATCTTGAGTCGTCCCACAACAACAATCACAAGTACATTGAGCGTCCTCAAGCTGCTTGATGTGAACTCGCATTAAAGCGATTTCCCATTCAAGCTGCCCACGCTCACTTAAAGAAGCAATAACTTCTTCGATACCTACGTCAGCGCTCATGCTGGATCAGATGCCTCAACATCTGGCGCACCTTCAGGAGGTGGAGGTCCTACAAGAGCATTAACCTCAGCTTCGCTTAACCCAAGATCGGAAAGCTTTTGGCGACCAGAAGCAGCATCAGCACGTTTTTGTTGTTCTATTTCATCGTTCTGAACAGCTACTTTTTGTCGCTCATCGAAATCAGCATATTCTTCTTCGGTGAACTCACGAATAGTTTGCTCACCAGTTTCGCAATCAAAAATAGCTGCCATCATTGGCGGCTCTCTTAAACTCATAATGATTCCTTATTCATTTACTTGGAGATTCCCGTTAGTGGAGCGATACAACAGCCAAGTGCCACTGACGCTGTAACCGCAATACCAATAAAAACTGTCTGTGGAGTAAGAACCGTTTTGTCCACCGCAACCCATTTCGTAAGCCCCCCACTCGCTGTTACCAGTAGCAGCAGAACCGTCTGAAGTACCGTCAGTGCAACACATAGTCCAGTGTTGATGAACTGGGTAAGAGTTTCCGTTACTGCCCCACTCCCAACACCCTACGTTCACACCCTGCCTGCGCCTGTCATAAGGTTGAACAGTTGCGCCTGCAGCATCAGTTACTGCAGCACCCCAAGCATACATGCTGTAGTGGTTTTTCATAGTGCCATAACCCCAATAGCTACCAGTCGAGTAATAGCCTGCGTTACCAGTACCTGTGGCGTTGCCACTTGAATACACGGTGCCGTTTTGATTTCCGCCATTCCATTCCTGAGCGTAATCATGTGAACTCGTTGAATACAGATATGAATAGGCGTCTGACTGACCAAGAGTGAAGGAAGTGTGAATCGTGTATTTACAAAACACTCTGGCAACAGGAGCGGTAGCGGCGTTCAAAGATGCAACATTTCCGTTTCCATCTGTCGCAGTTTGGGAAAGTATGTTTTGGAACGTGACTTGGTTGACAGGGCTGCTATAAGGAACGTGCACTTGTGCTGTTAAAACCCAATTCTGATCTGTCATATCAATTCATTCCTTTAGCTGCTGTGACTGTCAGTCCAGCCCATGCCATAAACACTGAGGTTGGAATACGGTTGGAAAGTAAAAGCGTTACCATTTGTGGTTGTTCCAGCACCAATGCGAATACTGCTCATCGGACCTATCGAAGTTGGGGCAGAATCAGCAAGTTGGCAATCAAGTTTGGTGTAAGCCATCCAACGAGCCGAACCATAGTTACCATACATGCTTGGGCTACCAGGCTGAACTCCACCGCCGTTCCAAACGATAACTTTCATGCTGTCATCCCCAGGAAGAATACAAGTACCTTCCATCACCATTCGTTCACTGAAATCCCAGGCAGCAGTGACGTAATACCATCTAGGGAAACTGCCGTAACTAGTCGTAACGTATGATTCGCGACCGTTACCTAATCGAACTGTGGAGTTTCCGACACTTGGCATCCACTCGACCATCATGTTTCGATACTTCGCCGCAGAAGCATTCGGTCCACCAGCCCAAGCCCCTTGCATTTCAACAGTCGGACCAAACTGCCACGAATAGTTAAGAGAACTTTCGTCAGTGGTAGGCATTTTAAGTGCACCGCTGAACACGATTGAAAACATGGCGTAATCAGTATTCAAACCCTCAATAGTTAAATGCTGAACCGTGTCAGATGAATCAGTTGAAACATGACCAAGTTCATAAAATTTGCTTTTAAGGGCCATTATTGTTTAACTCCTCGACCAACTATCTGCCACCACTGGTAAGAGCTACTGCCGCTGTTCCACGAATCTGATGTATGAAACGAAGTAATAGGATCAGCAGTATTCAGTACTCCCGAATTGAACTCCAGGGTTCCATAACTTGTAGCGACTCCGTTCATGTATGAAGCCTGTGACCACCAAGCTTTATTGTTCGTGTTGCTGGAATAGTTAGCGACATATATGCGACAGAAATGACCGTAATTAGAGTAACTAGAAGGATACATATAAGAAGAAGACTGAGAGTTGTAGCCGTAGCTAGTCCCAGTTGAGTGACCCCGATACCAATAAGAGGAGTTACTAAGGCCAGAGTTGTTGTTCCACCAGAAATACCAAGAGTCAGTCCAACTGTTTTGATTCCCTTTAAGGAAACAAATTTCTAGATCTCGCCAGTTCGTAGTCGGAATACTTGAAATTGTGAAAGAACCATAAGGGGAGTTATCGTTGTTCAAATAACCACCTTGAGTTTTGGGGTTCATTGCTTCCGAAGAAGCAATAATCCCCCAACCAGCCCTAGCAGCAGTCGTTACACCAGCCATTAGCTCAGAAGTCCTGCCGCAATCCAAGTATCAGTCGCACACTTCGTTAAAACAGCTTGACCGTACTGACCAGTAATGTTCAACGCACTGTTGTACGAGTAGATGGTTACACCAGCACCAGCCGTCAAAGTTGTTTGACCAGCACCATATTGGACAACATTGATTGTTGTTCCAATATCAAAGTTGACGCTCGAACTTGGCGGCACCGTTAAGGTGTTCGCCGCAGCATTCGTCATCTTAATAAGCTTGCCAGCGTCCCCACCAGTCAACGTATAAGCGGTACCTGTCTGCTCATTAATCGTGAATATGTCAGTGCCAGCTAGCTCTGCGTAACCTAAAGAGGTCCACGCAGTAGCGCCGTCACCAATCTTGTACTTGTATCCATCAGTTTCTAACCCAAGCTCACCAAGAGCGAGCGTAGGGTTAGCAGAGGTCCAGTTCGTGCTGGTATCTCGTCGAAGTTGTATCTGTACAGCCATTTATATTCCTTGTGCGTTGCCACCAGTAGCCGTAGCCCCGATGCCTCCATAGTTAGTTGCCGCTTCGCCCCCGTCAAGGTTATTGACAGAAGTTCCGTGAGGACCAGTCGGTCCAGTCGGGCCCACAAGTCCGCCGTAAGCCAGCGAACTCCAAGCCGTAGTACCATCACCTATCTTTAAGGTCATGGCTGGTTGACCGCCACCAGCGTCAGTTTGGATAGCCATTTCACCGTCAGCTAAAACGGGGTCAGCAGCCGTCCACTGAGCATGGGTTCCTCGGCGGAATTGAATCTGAATAGGCACTACGTTGGCCCTCCTGCGTCAATAGGTGTGACGCCTCCATAATCTCCATTTGTATTTGACTCAGCAACACCACCATTTACGGTTCCCGCTGCTTGACCCGCTGGACCTGTACTCCCCGTGGGACCCGTGGGCCCTGTCGGCCCTGGGGGACCTCCAGGTGGGCCAACAGGTCCCGTCGGCCCCGTCGGCCCCGTTGAACCCTGTGGCCCATTCGGGCCAATCAAACTAAACCCAACAGGCCAAACGCCGTTGGCTTTAGGTCCAAAGAAATAGTTATTGGATACATTCAAATAGAAGTCGCCGTCTTGACCAGTAACTCCTTGCGGATCACCTATTCCGTTAAGAACAGTTGCGCCTGCTGGACCCGTGGGGCCAGACGACCCCTGGGGTCCTGCCGCTCCTGCTGGGCCAGGACCGCCAGCAGTACCAGCTTGAGATATTACTTGCCAATATGTGCTGCCCGAAGTTGGGGTATTACCTTGATTAGCTGATCTGCAAACATATGACCCGTTGTTGTATTCAACAACGTCGCCAACTGAATAGGACACGCCAGAAGACCACGTTCCCTGATAACGGAAACCGTCAGCATAGGAAATGAGGTTTGTGCCCCCACCTACGTCACTGGTATACGTGGTACCTGTTGCCATTATTCAAGCGCCCCCAAACGCTCGTCAATGTCTTGCACTGCTTTAACTAGCATCGCAAGCATCGACTTCTCTCGATACACAATCGGGTCACCATTCTCATCGTACAATGTCATATCAGGTGCCACTTCGTGAACTTCCTCAGCGATAAACCCTGGCTCTGGGATCTGAGTTTCATAATCCAAGCTAGAGCGATCAGCTACTTCACGGTTCCAGCGGAACGTGCGTGGCTTCAACGAACGCAATTTGTCCCAGTTCTCTTCTGTTCCTAAATCTTCTACGTCTTCTTTGAAACGGATAGAAGAAGAAGCAACCCCAAGGCGTTGAGTGCCTGTGTCAATATTC
>CEUY01041143.1_pt1 | contig 25025 bp, 28 predicted proteins | sample 361481 | NCBI WGS metagenome assembly CEUY01 (sample SAMEA2622737, study PRJEB7988) | marine metagenome | isolation source: saline water (ENVO:00002010), including | reverse complement strand
ATATAGTTATTGGAGGTGCAGCAGGTGCATTCCCGCCACTAATAGGGGCGACTGCTGTTTCTGGCGAGATTACAGCCATTGGCTTGTATATGTTTGGGTTCATATTTTTTTGGACTCCACCGCATTTCTGGACTCTTTCTATATTGCTTAAAGATGATTATGCAGATGCAAAAATCCCAATGCTATCTGTAGTCGCTAGTCTCAGGGATACAACGGTTCAAATCGCACTTTACGTTATGCTCCTTATAGTGTTTTCGTGGTTGCCTGTTGTTGCAGGGTACGCTGGCTTAACATTTGCTTTTTCTAGTTCTATTCTGGGTGTTTTTTGGCTTCAGAAGATCCGCTTGATGTTTAAAGAACCAAGTTCAAAAAACACCTTAAGTACCTATAAATTTAGCTTATTGCATTTAGCTGTGGTGTTCTTGGTATTAGCACTAGAGCCACATCTACCATGGTATTGATCTGATTTGTCAGTTCCCAGGGAAATGTGCATCCCTTTTTTCTTTAAATGAAGTAACCCCTTCAATAAAATCGTTACTCGCTTCCGTAGCATCTATTGCTTGAAGGGAATCCTTAGGAATTCCTCTTACGCCCCCGTACCGTTTTAAATCACTCAGGGCCTGTTTATGGAAACGATGCGAAACAGGGGATAGTTCAGCAATTTCTATAGCTAATGCTGCAGTGGCATCATAAAGTTTTCCATGTTCGGTAATAGTAGATACTAGCCCTAGTGACAGTGCACGATTTGCATCGATAGAACGCCCAGTTAGTAAAAGATAATTTGCCTCATTATGACCAACAACTTGAATTAATTTTTCCAAATGATGATGTGAAATAGCAATTCCTCTTTTGGCTGCAGGCAATCCAAATTTTGCTGTATCAGAGGAAACTCTTATGTCCATACAAAGCGCTAGCTCAAAGCCTCCACCCAAGCAATACCCTTCTATTGCAGCTACAGTAGGCTTAGTAAGGCTAGATATCGCATCGCATGCTTCATCAACATTCTGGCGGTACTTCTGGGCTAGTTGAGGGGTACTTCTGGTGGTATCAAAATCGTTAATATCTGCCCCTGCAGAAAATGCCTTGGTGCCTGCACCTTGAAAAATTACTACTCGAACAGAGTCATTTGACTGTAATTCAGCGGCTATTTGAGGAATTTGCTGCCACATTTCAGATGTGATCGCATTCAACTGTGAAGGACGATTGATTGTAATAGTAGCTATAGGAGAATCTATATCTAAAGCGAAACCTTTAAGTACCATCTGCTTCACTCATTATTTTCATAACATCACTTAATGACAAACCATCTTCAATAAATGTGTCTTCGGAATTAGGGTAGGTCATTAAACAGATTGGACATTGAATTAATTCTTGTTCAATTATGTCAAAAGTAGTACCGCATTCTATACATTGCATACGCCGACTATATATCACCTACTAAGGCTAGGCCACTCTTCTAGCAGTCGCCCGCCTTTGCTACCAGGGAATCGATAGCTTAGAAGAGAAGAAATATGCCAAAACATTGCAGGATTACTCGCTATCACTGGTATACCGAGTGTAGATTCAATATCTTCAATTGCGTGTAAGGGGTTTAGTGGCGCACCTTGAAAATATATTGCCTCAACATCAGGATATTCTTGGTATGCATTTATTGCTAAGCTAAACACTTCTTCAGTGGTTTTGCGCTCCGTGGAATCCACGTCTGCTTTTCGAGTATCAGTTCTATTATTAATGGGAACAGAAACTTCCAAAGCTTGATCTTCAAGGAAATCTTGAAGCAGCGAATTGAGACCATCATCAAATGGCGTAAGAAGAAGAATTTTTTTTGCCCCAAATGCTTTTAAAGCAGCAGTCCCTGCTTCCAAAGCTGTGGTTATGGGGATCTCAATAACTGCACGTAATTTTTGGATATGATCTGGGTTTTGTACTTGCATAGGAGCACCCATTAATGCAATCCCGTCCCATTTATTCTGGGATTGGAGCCCTGTTACTAGATGAATATGTTCCTCTGTTTTACCTTTCAGATCGTACAAAGAATCTTTCCACAGGCTTAAAGGAGTAATTTCAACTGAGGCTTCTTGAGGTATAAGGTTCAAGAAATCATCATAATGTGAACCTCTTCGGTTATTCGCACTTAAGAATCCAAGGCTTACTACAGGCATTTACTTACTCCTAGAACATGTATTTTTCATTTTAGAACCGCCTATAATCCATGTGAAGATCATGAATTTAAGCTTACTTGAAAAAGATCAGATTATTTTTAAAAAAAGCATTGCTTTGTCCCAAGACCAAATAGCGTGCTATTTAGATGCGGTTGGAGACAAATCAACGTTATTTTTAGACGAGGCAATTGTACCTCCGATGGCAATTTTAGCTCAGGCAATGGCTGAAGCAATGGCTGCTATAAAATTGCCGCCAGGTACTGTACATACCAGCCAAGATCTTGAGGTTGACCATTTGGCTAGCGTGGGAGCCTCCGTTGAATGTACTTGCGCTATCAACTCGAATACATTGCGTAGTGATATTAGATTTTTAGTCTTGGAATTTAAATGTACTTCTGATAGCAGGGATAGAATTTTTGTTGCAAGGACCACTTTGGCAGTGACTGAGTAATGGGAAAAATTCCTGAAAAATTGAAACCGATAGAGCATGTTATTACTCAGGAGCATCTGATTAAGTATGCTGAAGCAAGTGGAGATTATAATCCTCTTCATTTAGATGAGGAATTCGCTAGGAACACTCCTTATGGGAAAACTATAGCCCATGGAATGCTAATACTTGCTTTTATCTCAGCATTAATGACCAGTGCATTTGGAAATACATGGTTACGTACAGGCAAACTAAAAGCTCGGTTTCGAGCACCTGTATTTCCTGGTGATGTTGTGAAAGTGAATGCTCAATTAAAATCTTCTAACGATGAGGAAGTGGTCTATCAAGTTATCGTTATTAATCAAAATGAGAGCCAGGTAATCACTGGAGACGCGAAGCTCAAATTAGATTCACAATGTCTGGAGGACTATGTCTAAATATACGATTGCAATAGATGCTATGGGAGGGGACGATGTGCCCGCTGTTCCCGTTGAAGCAGGTGTAATTGCTGCTCGTGATTACGGAGTAGGAATAATACTGGTTGGTGATGAAAGTTCTGTACATGAAGAACTTCAAAGGCATAAAAGTGCGGCTTTACCAATCAAGGTACTTCACGCGGATGACGTTATTAATGAAGGAGAACATCCCGCATTGGCCTTACGCAGAAAACCTCGTTCTTCAATTGCAATTACAGTGGGGCTACTTAAAGAAGGGATCGCTCATGCTTCAATTAGCATGGGTTCAACTGGGGCAACTATGGCGGCATCTGTTTTTGCGCTTGGGTTATTTGATGGGCTTGAACGACCTACTTTAGGGGGACCGTTTATAGGATTGGCTCCAGAAACAACAATCATTGACTTGGGTGCCAATGTCGATTGTAAACCGTCTCAATTAGTCAATTTTGGATCGCTTGGTGCATCGTTTGAGAGATTTTACCATAAAATAGATGACCCCAGAGTAGCGTTGCTAAGCGTAGGATCCGAAGATGGCAAAGGTAATAAGCAAGTTCAAGAGGCGTTTCCTCTTTTTCAATCGAGTGGCTTGAATTTTGTTGGCAATATTGAACCCCACGAGATATTTATGCGAAAGGCTGACGTCGTGGTATGCGACGGATTTGTAGGTAATGTCCTATTGAAATACACAGAAGGACTGGCTGTGGCGGCAGGACAATATTTAGCAAGTAAGCTAGGGAACGATAATCCCGCTGTTGCTGCAATTGAAGGACTTGCGGAAGCTGCTGAAGGTGGTGGAGGTCCTCTTTTTGGTGTTAATGGCGTAGTAATTGCAGGTCATGGCAGATCTAGTGCAAAGAACATAGCAGGGTCTGTTTTATTGGCGATGCAAGTTTTGGATTCAAATTTTGTTCAGACAATGCGCGAAGATCTTGCTCGAGTAACAACTAGGACAGGGGATTCTGATGATAAATCTTGATGGTAAAAAAGCTTTAGTCACGGGTGCTAGTCGAGGAATTGGCAAAGCGATTGCAATTCGCTTGGCTACAGAAGGAGTAAGTGTAGGAGTTAATTACAACGCTAGTGAGCAAGAGGCTGCTAAAGTGGTCGACGAAATTCAATCATTAGGTGGCAATGCAATAGTTCTAAAAGGCAGTGTTGCAGATAGTTTAGAGGTTCAAAGTCTAATCCAAGCAGCTGAAGATAAACTTGGAGGACTGGATATACTTGTTAACAATGCGGGGATTACTAAAGATAATTTGATAATGAGGCTACCCGAAGAAGATTGGGATCAAGTTATTGATACCAACCTGAAGGGGGCTTTTTTATGCACAAAAGCTGCGCTGAGATCGATGGTCCGCCAACGCTCTGGTCGGATAATAAATATGTCTTCGGTTGTAGCGATAACTGGAAATGCTGGGCAATCGAATTACACAGCAGCTAAGGCGGGCCTAATAGGGTTCACAAAAACAGTGGCAAAAGAGGTCGCTTCTCGTGGGATAACCGTAAATGCTATAGCACCTGGCTTTATTGAAACACAAATGGTGGATGCTATTAGTTCACAATTGCAGGAAAAAATTTTAGAGCGGATAGCGCTAGGGTATTTTGGGACTCCCGAAGATGTCGCAGGTGTTGTGGCGTTTCTAGCAAGCGAGGATGCTCGATACGTAACCGGACAAGTTATAGGTATTGATGGAGGATTAAGTCTTTAATGGATATTTGGCCGATTGATCATTCAGGTCCAGGTGAGAAAATTTTAGTTATAGTAGCGCATCCTGACGATGCCGAATTTATGTGCGCGGGTAGCGTTGCAAGATGGTGTAGTGAAGGTAAATCGGTGGTTTATGGATTGGTGACTTCAGGCGATAAAGGTACCCCTGACCCTAGCATCCTGCCCTCTGATCTTGCAGTCATACGTGAAAAAGAGCAAGCAGAAGTTTGCAGGATTTTAGGTGTACAGGCGATAGAATTTTTGCGCTACGAAGACGGAATGGTCCAAAACACTCTGAAATTAAGAGAAGACATAGTGAGGCTTATACGTAAGCATAAACCGAATGCAGTGATTACTCAGAATCCGACTACTCGATGGTCAGGTAACTATATTAACCATCCTGATCATCGGAATACGGGTGATGCTGTTTTGGATGCAGTATTTCCTTCAGCACGCGATATTCATATGTTCCCGCACCTAGCAAAAGACGAAGGCTTAGATGCTCATATAGTTGAACACTTATATGTTGGTGCAAGAGATGATTCTGCAAATGTTTTTTTTGATGTTTCTCGTACGGTTGATACTAAATTGAGGGCTCTAAAAGCTCATGAAAGTCAGATGCAAAATATCACGGAAGCCTTTGATGAGAGAATAAAAAGCTGGCTACGTATGCCTAAAGAAAATGGCATCCCTCTTGATTTAGCTGAATCATTTAAATATTTTTATCTAGGTTGATCACAGTTCACTTGGCTCTGTTGCTAGTGCATGATTAGGATCGGAAAGCTTAATTAGCGCATTTTGCTCACTTTCCGTTAGTAAATGGTCTGAGTTCGCGTACTTCGAAGATACAAGAGCTAATCCTCTGGTCACGCTACCATTTTTGTAGGCTGACGTGACGACTCCTGCATTATGTCCATCTTTAGTGGTTAAAATAGTTCCGATACTGATATTTTTGTCAGCCTCAAATGACATAAGTAATCGCTGTATTTTTTGATAAGTTTGCAATCTTGCAATTACTTCCTGGCCCGTATAGCAACCTTTAGATTCACTGATGGAACCAGTAAGTCGAGCTTCAAGTGGATTATTAAATTCCCCGAACTCTTTTGAGTATGAAGGGACGCCTTCATGGATCCTTAAATTTTCGAATTCTTCAGTACTAATTTCGACAATTGATTGGGCTTTCAAGATACTCTTTACTGCCGGAAGATCATCTTTATTTGGAACCAGAATATGATAGGAGAGATATTGCCCAAAATTTGCAGAGAACATTACTGAATTAAAAGGATTTTCTGTTGAACTACTGCTATTTGCAGGAATGCTAAAACCTTCATTTTCAGCTAATGAAAATGAAGCACCTGGCAGTTTTAGGATTATGAGTTGCGCTGTGTTTTCTGTTCGATCTTCTGTAGTTATATCTTCACCGAACGTATATTGATCAAGCCAATCAGCTACTGTAGAAGAACGTTTATTACTTGTGACACACCAAAGTCCTTGGCGTCCATCTCCGGCTAAAAGCAAATAGTCGATTACTTTTGCATCACCATTGGTAATAACTGTTGAGATTGCAGAATTACTCATAAATGCAGAAAGATCATTTGTAGTGAGCCTGTTAAGAAGGTCAATTGCATCAGAACCAGACATGTGCAGTCGACCATGCTCGCTAATATCTGAGAAAATGGATCGGCCTTCCATGAGTGATTCACGGCCCGAATTGGTTGTCATAGTTGGCATAGAAAATTAGAGTTCGATTTATCAGTACTAGACGGCAAACGATGTACCGCACCCGCAGGATTTCTTTGCATTGGGATTATTGAAAACAAACCCTTTACCGTTTAATCCCCCAGAGTAATCTAGTTCTGTTCCAGCAAGGAAAATATAGCTTTTTTTGTCAACAGCAAGTGTTACCCCGTTTTGCTGTATTACCTTGTCATCTTCTTGTGCCTCAGACGCAATATCCAAGGCATAGGTTAGACCAGAACAGCCTCCACCTTTGACTGCAACTCGTAGTATTCCAGATGCAACGCCCTCTGCTTCCATGAAGCTACGGACATGATTTGCTCCGTTCTCAGTGATTGTGATCGTCAAAGGTTCAGTTGTGATTGACATAATTTCCTCTATGTGAAGATATCGTAAAAAGTATTTAGACCATAGTCAAGTAATAAGAACAGTAAGTTGAAAATCAAGCTAAGTAGAAGAGTCGAAAAACCTTATGTATATTTCTGGGTATGAAAAGAAAAAGCCTGACAATTGCAGCAACTAATATTGCTGCAGAAATTCCTATCAAAGCACCACCGATTATATCTGTTGGGAAATGTACTCCTGCGTAAACGCGAGCAAATCCCCATCCGAACGCAAGTAAATAAAGTAGGACTCCTGTTTTTCGGTGCTTGAATACAACACATGTCGCAATTGCGAAACCAACAGCTGCAGCATTCGATGGGAATGAAGGGTCAGTAGGTTCGTAGAATAACAGCTTAAGTTCATTTTCAACGAAGGGCCTAGCCCGATCTATACGAACATTAATCATTGATGTAATTAAATTGGATATTCCCACACTTCCTGTACCGATTAATGTGATTGTTTGATTGTACGATCGATCTTTTTCGGTACCCGTAAACCATAGAGACATTAAAATTAGACTTCCAATTACCGGAACAGCATAATCACTAACCAATATTCCCATGATGAAATCTAAGGTCGCAGATTTACCTACAATTGTGTTTAGGGATAAAACTATCGAATTTTCCATATGATTCCGTTTTTATAGATAGCTTGAATTATGCAGAAAATTGCTCGCAAGAAAGTGGTTTTTTCTATCCATGAAATACCTATGGGAGGCCAATTTTGTGCACTTGAATCCCATCCATGTTGCGCACCCCAACGGTGATTAGTCATAGATGAAATAAGAGATAGTAGGGCAATTGCACTAATTGCACCGATAGCAAACCAACGGGTTTGAACGACGCCATCAATTCCTTCAGCTGTGTCTGGTACATTCCGATCTTCACTAAGAAAGAACCATAGGAATGAGCAAATTACGATTGCGACCGATAAAAATTTTGTAGTTGACGGCATGTTACGAAGCACTACAAAGCCCCATAAATTATTTTTCAGTGCCGTATATTGGAATACTCCTATGGTACTCAAGAAAACCCATAAGGTGTATTCGAATTCAAAACCTGACATGGTCTCTCTAATGAATATTATTTGGGGAAGCTACGGTCAAAGTATTCATATATTTAGTATTGTCCCCACGCACTATCGGGAAATAAAGTTCCTGTAGTTTTCTAGTAACAGGTCCAACGGCGCCATTTCCTACTTTTCGATGGTCCACTGAACCAACTCCCTGTATATGCGCGGCTGTACCAGACAAGAAAATCTCTTCCGCAGTATAAAGCTCGCTTCTATCTACCGGCCGTTCTACAATTTTCATACCGAGCTCTTCTTGAGCAAGATCAATAACAGTCTGGCGAGTAATTCCTGGTAGCACGTTGCTTTCTAGGGTAGGAGTAGCGATAGTGTTTCCGTATACAAAGAATATATTTTCGCCTGTCCCTTCACTGACGTGACCGTCCGTATTTAGCATTATGGCTTCATCAAATCCTGTTGCTAAAGCGTCGGTTTTCGCGAGTATCGAATTAAGATACAGTCCATTCAATTTGAAGCGTGGAGGTACCATTGTGTCATCAATTCTGCGATACGATGCTACACAGCAATTGATTGCTCCATCCGTATCGATGTAGTTGCCGAATGGTATTGCGAGGCAAAAGAATCCATCAGCAAGCGCCTTAAGGTTTAAGTTCGCAACCTTTTCTTCGGATTTATACGCAACTGGGCGAATATAGAGATCTTCTGTAAATCCCGAACGTTCTACAACTTCAATAGTTATGTCACACAGGTCTTGAACGCTGTATGGAAGGTCTATCCAAAGCATTTTGCACCCACTAAGGAGTCTTTCGTAGTGCTCCCTTAGCTTGTAAATGTATATTTTCTTATCTTTGGAATTCCAGTTTCCACGAATTCCTTCAAATGCTCCTGTACCGTAATGAAGTGCATGCGTCATTATGCCGACTTTTGCTTCGTGTAAAGGGACATATTCACCATTCAGGAAAGCTACAGGATTGGACATTTATGTTTTCTCGCTTATATAACCTTTATTGCAATCAGAAGATTATCGTCATCTATATCTCAGCGTGTCAAATATTATATATTCATTTCGCATCAGCGATCGGTATTCATAACTGTTGCTAATCGAATTTGTAATTTTGAATGAGATTTCATTAAAAAGGACAAAGGGATCATTATTACGCAAACTGCCACTAGCCCCCATATAGATAGGAAATATCTCCCATCTATATCGAAGATAACTCCCATGAAAATAGGACCGATTACTCCTGCAGCAACTGCTCCACCCTGTAATACTCCGACTATTGACCCTAGTGATTTTGTACCAAACATCATGCTGCCCAATGTCCCTCGCATTGGAATGATGCTCCCAAAGCCGACTCCGAATAAAATTATGAAAGGGGCTGCCATAAGTATAGAACTGACTGTAACAAGTTGCAGATATATGAAAGCAAGTCCCATAAATGCTGCTACCGTGCATAGCACAAGGCGATAATCTGCCTTATCTAACATATAGCCTGCGCCCATCCTTCCCACTCCGCTAAGCGTAAATACAAGCGTGAAAATTACTGCTGAAGATTTTGCAGTAAGCCCAACATCTTGTATGAAATAGGGGATTAGATGAACTTGGAATGCAGAATTAACCATGAACATTCCGGATAGATAACCGGTAAATAGCCAAAATTCCAATGTACGCGCTGCTTCGCCAAGCCTCATTCCGTGCTCTATCGTTTTAGAGGGGTTATTTGTACTGTAATTTGAAAGTTCTTGTGAATGCTCACCGTCAGGAAGTAAACCATATTTCTCTGGCCTCTCTCGTGCAATTGCACTAATGAGCGTAAGAAATATTAAGACTATAACCCCATACCCTATGAGTATAGATCGCCATCCGAATGTTTCTTCCAATGAAGTGTTTAGTATTACAAATGGAGAACCAAAAATTGGTCCCATAACGGCAATACCTGTTGCGAGACCTAATTTTTTTCGAAACCATCTAGCGATTACTACTGGCCAAGTAACGGCATGGCTCATTCCTGAAGTACCGATAGATACAACGAATATAGCTAAATAAAAAGTAACGATTCCATTAATGAGGCCCAAGGAAATGAGACCGATCCCGGTGGTGATTGCACTCCAGAATAGCAAAGTGCGTGGCCTGATTTTATCGAGTAGAAACCCTACTACAGGGCTTATGATCCCGGACTCAAGTTGACGGAGAGACATTGCGCCACTAATCACTGATCGACTCCAACCGAAGTGACTCTCAATTGGCAATATGAACGCATTGAATCCTTGGAAATAAGCAGCGGATAAAATCGCGTTAGTGATAACACTACCAGCTACGATATACCATCCGAAAAATATTCTCGGGTTTGAATTATTTTGTTGCATTAGCTAAGGATGCTTCCTGCATTTATCAATGCGAAAATATCAATCTAAATTTTCTAATGTAACGTCAAATGTTAGGTAAATCGTATTTCGTACAACTGTCACTCGTATATTGTCGCCAACTTGGTATTTTTTAAGTATCAGCCTAACAAGCTCAGTCATAGAAGAGACAGTATTATTATCGATTTGGACAATTACATCATTAGCTTTTATACCTGCTCTGCTTGCAGGACCGTCTTCTGATACAGAAACAACAAGAATTCCTTCGTCGATAGGAAGTTTAAGTTCTGCTGCTGTTGCAGGAGTTACATCACGGATCATGACGCCTATTCTTGGCCTAATTACACGACCATGATCAATTAGTTGACTTGCGATAGAAGAAGCTGTGTCTACGCTAATTGCGAAGCCAATGCCATCTGCCTGACCGCCTCTAATGATCGCAGTATTGATACCGATAATTTCGCCTCTAAGGTTGAGTAACGGACCGCCGCTATTCCCTGGGTTAATAACAGCGTCTGTTTGAATTAGGTCATCTAATCGTGTGCTAGCGTCAATATTAAGTGAACGATCTTTTGCACTTACTACGCCAACTGTGACGGAGCCTTCAAACCCCAACGGACTTCCAATAGTGATGACCCAATCTCCAATGCGCATTTCACTCGCATTACCGATAGGAGCAATAGCGAAGTCCTCAATATTTGCAGGGTTTACTTTTAATACTGCAAGATCAGTTTCCGGATCTGTTCCAATAATTTCGGCAGTAATGCGTTGTCGGTTTATTAGGGCTATTTCAACTTTGGTTGCATTTTCAACTACATGATGGTTGGTTAAAAGATAGCCGCGATTATCAAAAAATACTCCTGAACCCTGCGATTGACCGATTGAAGGTTGCCCAAAAAAGGATGTTTGTTGAACGTCAGTGATTACTTGTACGACTGATGGCATAACTTTTTCAACAACGGATGCGATATCAGGCAATTGGATTGAAGGCAATGAGGATTCGTTAGTTACAGTAGGCGTTGGCTCAGGCAACGGCATAGGAGTTGCAGTAGGCGCGGCGGTACTGGTACAACCGATGCAAAAAGCTATAAGAAGGAAAAAGTAATTTACTTTTTTTGACAAACTTAACATAACTCACTTATGTGGAGGCTCTTTAATAGTATAAATGGATATGGCGTCAATTATGTAATTTTGAGAGGTCTGAAATCGTTACTCTTTGGATCTCGTGCAGTTCTTTTATACCCGCAGTCGCTAGATCTAGCATCTCGCTTAACATTTCTCGGGAGAACGGCGACTCTTCAGCAGTGCCTTGCACTTCTACGAATTCCCCGGAATCTGTCATTACAACATTCAAATCTACGGATGCTTTGAAATCCTCTTCATAGCATAAGTCAAGCACAGGAACGTCGTTCAATATACCCACGCTTGTCGCTGCAACACTTTCTTTGAGTGGTACATGATGCAGTGCTTTTTTTTGGACCAATAAAAGAAGCGCTTGGTATAGAGCGACATATGCCCCCGTGATGGATGCGGTCCGCGTTCCTCCATCAGCTTGCAGGACATCACAGTCAATATTTATTGACCTTTCGCCAATTTTTTCTAGGTCACACACTGCACGCAAGGATCTACCTATCAGCCTTTGAATTTCATGAGTTCTGCCGCTTGAAAGACTGCGCTCCCTTGAAGTCCTGGTATGTGTAGCTCTGGGTAGCATATTGTATTCTGCCGTAACCCATCCTCTACCTTGGCCTCTTAAGAAAGGTGGAACTTTTTCGTCAATACTTGCAGCACAGATCACCTTTGTTTGGCCAGTTTCTATTAGCACTGATCCTTCAGCGTAATCTTGAATACCAATTTTTATGCTAGTTGGACGAATTTGATTTGTGTTGCGGCCATCTACTCTATTCAATTATTCACCTTGATTTACGTGCCTAGTCGCACTGGGTCAACTTCTTGTTGGATAGTACGAATTATAGACATCGCTGTTAATTTTCCAGTTTTCGGGTTTTCCCCAGGTATATTCTCCAGATGAATTCGCATTAACCCGAATTCACCTTCAACCTCTATGTCATGGCAATTTCTTTGTAACCCGGGAGCGGCGATCATTTTTACAGTTGTAGCATCGGGGCCAATTCCTGCAAAACTGACAGCTGCTGAGACATTTAAGTTAGCAGGGAATCCAACACAAGCTTCTCTGGCATTGCCTTCAAAAATTACTGTTTCCTCATTCAAGCTCCACAAATCAATGGCACTATCTAAGACATGAGGAGCGCCTGCAAGGGCTTCAGGGGCTTTTCGCGATTCCATTACTACCCTATCTATTCTCCCCACCGCCGCAGATTTGATCCCATCTAGTCCAATGATTGCGCCAGACGGCATCAACAATCTGCAATTGGTATCACGCGCTAGTTCAAGCAACTCAGAATTTGCGATTAAAGCTCCCACACTGATTACCATTGCTCCTTTTTTATTGTGAAAAGCATTCCTCACTAAATCTGGGACAACTTCACTACCGGCTGCTTCCACGATTAGGTCTGCTTGATCGATGAGTTCGTCTTGTGACATAAAACATGGCGGGTTTCTCAGGGTCCGAATATAAGCTTGAGCTTTTTCCTCTGACTTACTATTAACCCCGACCACTTTCACATTTAGAGTACCTTGATCAGAAGCTTGTAAGATTGCTCTTCCAATTGCTCCACACCCGACTATCCCTATTGAAAGGTTATTGCTGATCACTATTGCTCGTTACCCTCTTTTAGCCATTCTATGTAGTCGGCCATGGCTTCTTTAGGTCCAAATTTATTAACGAATCCAAGTTCAGATTCTGCTCTCGACATATCGAGGAAGTTATTTTCTTTGTATGCAGGGCTTTTACCGGGCTGTAAAGAAAGCTTCGCATTTGGTTCCACTGAAAGAGCAGCATCTACAAGTTGCTGGTTGGTGACAGCAATACCGGAGCTGATGTTATAAATTCGGTGCTCCAGCTTTTCCTTAGTCACGATTAATTTGATCCCTTCCGCACAGTCCTTTACATAGCAGACATCACCTGTGTCCTCAGCAAATGGGATTCCGCGTGAATAATCGGGTTCAGTACCGTTATAAGCTGCGTGAGCAAGTCTGCTTGGGAGGTTCATCATAGAGTGATATAGCGGGCCCCATATCCCACCAATCCTCATAGCAATTACCTCAAGTCCAGTTCGGTCAGCGTAATGGAAAGAGAGTATTTCCCAAGCTTTTTTGAATGTTTCGGTAGGGTTCGCAGATTGCACGGGCAAAAGATCTGTTTCTTTGTATGGTCCTGAAGGAAGTGAATGATATGTTGCTATGGAGCTAGCTAGGGAAAGCCGTTTTACTTTTGCGTTTGTAGCTGCTTCAAGTACACCAATAAGGCCGTTCATATTGACTCTATAGTCTTCGTAGGCACTAAGAGCAGCGACCCCAGGGACGGCTAAGTGCACAATGTGCTCGACGTTATGTTTTTTGGCAAGTTCTTCTATAACTGCTGGCTGGGAGACATCAGCTTTTTCTACAGTTACTCGTTTACCAAACTCATCTTTTATAAAACTTGGCTCTCGCCAGGTTTGGTAATACGTGATTACTACGTCTTCCCCTGCTTCTACAAGTGCTTTTGTAGTGTGGAGTCCTATAAACCCCATGCCCCCAGTAATTAAAACAGTCATTGCCCCTCCATGAAAAACGAATTAAATCTTTGTTAGAGTAAACTATTGTGCTTCTTGGTACTAGTGATCAATATTGTTCACCAGAATCAAGCCAATCTAAATAATCTTCTATTGCCGATTCGATATGGAATTTTGGTTCCCATTTCGAGTCTTTTAATACCCTGGAGTTATCTAGGTATGCATTGGCTCTAAACCGAGGCCCAGCCCCTTCCTGTAGTTGCGGAGTGAAATTGGATTTGACTTTCGTCACAGCATCTACTAATTCCTGTGCCCTGACTGTTGTACCGCGCGAGATATTGTAAACGAGATGAGGCAAATCATCAGCCTCGTAGAGAGCAAGTACTGCCGCCGCAACGTCTTTGGCATAGGTCAAGTCGAAAGTGTCATCAGAATAAGGAACACCTCCACGCTGCGCAGAAAAATCAGGCGGAAGATTTTTTGATGCAGCGTGACATAACCGACTAGGTAAATTCAGCATTGAGCGATAAGTAGGCCCAAACACTCCACTTATTCGCATAGAGACAATTTTTAATGATGACTGTATTTGATAATTTTGTGCGAAATTATGCGCTAATACTTCCCATGCTTTTTTAAAAGCCCCTGGTTGAATGGCTCCAGATAGAGAGACTGCGGTGTCTTCATAAAACGGACCTTCGGGTAATTCGGCAAATATTGCTCCATTGGATGCCCAAAACAATTTCTCGACACCACTTTTTAACGCTCCCTCAAAAAAATGGGAAAGTTTATCCATATTTATACGGATATCTTTTGCTGGATCAGAAGAGGATTTCCGATGGATAGCTAAATTAATTATTGTATTGACGTTATGTTCCTTAGATAGACGTTCAATAGCTCCGGGCTCCCCAATATCGATTTGCTTGATAAGTAGCCCATTTTTCACTTCTTGTCTCAGAAAACTAGGAGGTTCTAGATTTTCGTATGAAGTTACGACAACGCTTTCTCCTGCGTCAGTAAATTTTTTGACCACATGCGCTCCGATAAAACCAAACCCCCCGGTGATAAGCGTTGTCATAGGATTTTCACTTCGGTCTTTGTGATTCCGATATTCAATATGACCCCCTCAATTTCGTGTTGCTCCGAATAGGCATTTTGTGAAGGCGTTTCAAAGTGCAAAGTATCGCTTAAAGTTTCTTCTTTTAAGTAACTTGCATGCTTTCTAAGTGCATTTGAAGAATGGGAATGGGTGCAATCGATATAGCAAACTATACGGTCTTCAATCTTTAGTCCCGCGCTTTTTCTCATGTTTTGTATTCGATGAATTATTTCTCGAGTGAAGCCTTCGTCGAGTAAATCTTCAGTAATAAGAGTGTTAATCCCTACGATTAGCCCATCTGACGAACTTTCCATACTTGCAATTACGTCATCTTTTGGTTGAAGCTCAATTAGTAAATCCTCGGCAAGTAAATTGGATTGTTCGATAACTACGCTTCCATCTTTAGCTAGGCTCTGCATTAGTAGCGAGGCATTGGCACTCTCGATCCCTGCTCGAACTTTGCTCAGTGTAGAGCCAAGTTTTGGCCCTAGAACCGGCAGGTTTGGTTTGATTACGTAATTACCAATATCTTCTGCAGAAGCAATAGATATTGTTTTAACATTTAGCTCTTCACGAATTTGATTTTCGACAAGCGGAATTAGCGCGCTATCTTCATGTCTTGGGCGAACCAGCAGGCTAGCTAATGGTTGCCTTACTTTAATTTTTCCCTTACTACGCGCACTTCTACCTAAGCTTGCAATTCGCTTAGCGAGCCTTACTGCACGAGAAAGTTCATTATCAATTAGAAGTTCGTTTGAAACAGGAAAGTCAGATAAATGCACACTTTTCGGTGAGTTTTTTGGTGCAAGGTTTTGGAAAATAGCGTCAGAAATAAATGGAGCTAAAGGTGCTATCAACTTACTAACTGTCAAAAGGCAAGAATATAGACTGACATAAGCCCAAATTTTGTCATCATCATTTTCTGATTTCCAGAACCTTCGGCGGCTACGTCTTACATACCAATTTGATAATAAATCTACGAAGTCTTGTATTTTACGCCCTGCTGAAGTGGGATTAATTTCGTCTAGATCGTTAGAAACTTGCTTGACCAACTCGTTTAACTCCGAAATTATCCATTTATCGAGTTCATTTGGAGGTAGCTCAGCTAAGTCAGGGCTTCCTGTTTCAGTTTTCCAAAACGAAGAATATTTATCTGCATCGAAATTATCTATATTTGCATAGGTCGTGAAGAAACTATATGTATTCCATAAAGTAAGAATGAATTGCCGTAACGTTTCTTGCACGAGTTCTGTCGAAAATCTTCGTGCTTCTGAAGCTGGAGCTGCTGTGAATAGATACCACCGTAATGCATCCGCACCGTGTTCTGAAACTACGTCCCAAGGGTTCACCACATTTCCCTTGGATTTGGACATCTTTTCCCCTTTGCCATCTAGAATGAGGCCCAGAACCAAGCAGCTTTCAAAAGAAGGTTTATCAGCAATTAATGTAGACAGTGCAAGGAGGCTATAAAACCATCCACGAGTTTGGTCAACCGCTTCAGTAATATAATTAGCAGGGAAAAAAGGACTTTCGATTAGATCATCAATATTATTGAGCGTTATGGGGGTTGAATCAGGCCCTTTTAAAATTACTGGATAGTTCCATTGAGCAAATGGCATTGCACCTGAGTCAAACCATGCATCCGCAACTTCAGGTATGCGCTCCATAATTCCCGCGCACTGGTTACATTTGATCTTTATTTGATCAATGAATGGTTTGTGTAAATCCAGATTGATGAAGTCAATATTTTCTGAGTTATTACACTGGCTTTGCAATTCAATTTTTGACCCGATTACTTTTAAATGTTCGCTATCGTCTTGACATCTCCATATGGGTATAGGGGTTCCCCAATATCGCTCACGGGACACTGACCAATCGATATTATTACGTAACCATTCACCGAACCTTCCTTCTTGAATATGTTCAGGTACCCAATTTATAGTGCGATTTCCTTGCACCATTGCTTCTTTTTTAGAAGTAGTTTGTATGTACCACGAAGCTTTAGCGTAATACAGTAATGGTGTGTTGCAGCGCCAGCAGAAAGGGTAAGTGTGTAAATAAGGAGATGCATCTTTGAAAAGCAATTCCCTGTTCATCAAATCTTTGATGATTTCCTTATCCGCGTCCTTTACGAACTTACCGCCACCAGGGAAATGACTTTGTAATGTTCCCTTTAAATCAACAGTATGAAACGTTTCAATGCCATGAGCCTTACCTAATTCAGCATCCTCTGCTCCATATGCCACGGCAGTATGCACTATGCCTGTACCGTCGTCAGTTGTGACATATGCAGCTGTTAAGACTCGATAAGTACGAGTATTAATCGGTAGCGAACTATATGGTGGATCGTATTGAATTCCCGCGAGTTCGTTTCCTGAAAATTCAACAATTGGATCCCACTCATCTCCAAGGACTTTCGTCTTTAAATTAGATGCAACAATAGCAAGTTCTTGCGATACGGTACTTGTACAAAGTACATATTTTTCATTTGGCCCGACTGCTAATGCTGCGTTGGCAGTTAATGTCCATGGAGTTGTGGTCCAAGCTATAAAGGAAGGTGTGCCGTTAGGCCAACTTCCTGCTTTGAAACCTATTTTCTTTAGAATGGCGTCTGATGCCTGTGAATCTTGATTCTTAGATAATCGGAATCTGACAAACACACTAGGGTCGGGCGTATTGTCCTTATACCCTAGTGCAACTTCATGGGAGCTTAAACTAGTTACGCATCTTGGACAGTGGGGAGTAACTTTATAGCCTTCGTACATAAGGCCTTTGTCCCATAATCTTTTAAAAATTTCCCATGCAGTTTCAATATAGGAATTGTGATAAGTGACGTAAGCGTTATCCATATCTAGCCAGACGCCTACGCGATCTGTCATGGACTCCCACTCTGAGACATATTTGAATACACTCTCACGACACTTTTGATTAAATTCTTGTATTCCAAAGTTCTCAATTTCTTGCTTGGAAGAAAGACCCAGTTCTTTTTCTACCTCGAGCTCAACTGGTAACCCGTGCGTATCCCATCCACCTCTCCGAAGCGGCCGATAGCCTTGCATTGTTTTGAATCGCAGAATGACATCTTTAAATGAACGAGAAAGTACATGATGAATTCCTGGACTACCATTTGCGGTAGGAGGCCCTTCATAGAAAACAAAAATTGGTGAATGCGAACGTATATTTTCAACTTCATCAAGGATCTGAATTTTTTGCCAATAATCAAGAATTTCCTGTTCAAGCTGAGGTAAGTTGATTTGGCTGGGAACGGGATTGTAGGCTGTGTTTTGGTTAGCCATTATGATTGGTTCCTTCGGCTAGTAAGGTTTGTCTTTGGACTTCTTGCCGAATATGTGCTATGCGAAATCGTATTAAAACTGCAGCCATTCCAAGTTGAATACCAACTAACATTAGCCAGCGGAAGCTTTGTTCTAACATTTCAGCAATTCCCATAGTCCCTCTCAATAGTGGATCTTGCCAGCATGCAACGATACCGTGCGATACTACTAAAGCTACTAATAATAAAGTTGTTTTTGCACCAGACCGATCATCAGCTTCAACAACTCGTCGAGCTAGCCAGACTAGCATGATTATCTCACAAATTGAAAAGAGAGCTGCTATAAAAGTAAAGAATGGAGCCCAGCTTAGGCTGGTAGTACTTTCTACTTCAAATATCGGGAATCTCGCTGCTTGAGTCAGGATAAAGAAAGAGACAAAGCTAACGCCTAGTTGCCCTCCATTATTTGAAATTATCACGGAGAGTATCAGGACTATAAGGTATATAAGGATATACGCAATTAAAAAAGCAATCGCAGTTATTTCAGTTGCGTCCCCTCCGGTAAAGAAGCCTGTTGCCAGTAGAACTATAGCGCCTTGCCCTGCAGGTAGCCATGTAATCATCGAAAGCGGCAATCGGCGGCGAAGAGCAAAAGTGGAACCTGCCACTGTAGCGATAAGCAGAATGAAGCTTGGTGGAGTTAGTGAGCCTACTGATCCAGGAATCTCCAAAGCTCGCCAAGGCCATGCGACTAAAGACGAAAGGAAAAGTAGCATGAAGGGAGTCCCAAGCGTAATTAGTAATCTAGTTCTGTCTGCAGGTGTAGTTTGCGGATCTAAGGCCGTAACCATATTAATCCTGTTGCGTTTCAGTAGACTCGCGCCCCTTAGTTCTCCTTGGCTGACGAGTTTTTCTTTCGCTAGAGCTAGAATTCTCTACCGGACGTATTGTCACTTTTCTCTGTATGCCTTCTCCTGAACTTATGGTTTCAACGCCTTCAAACTTGCTGAGCGTTGAATGGATAACTCGCCGGTCACCAGCTGGCATAGGTTCTAGGGCAATTTCTTCGTCATTATTTCGCACCCGTTGAGCGGTACGTTCTGCTAAAATCCGCAATTCTCGGTGGCGTCGATCTCGATACTTTTCGACGTCAATTATTACACCGACGGATCGATCATTATTATTATTGATGATCATATTCACAACCATTTGAAGAGCTCGTAATGTTTCACCTTTTTTACCTATAATCAGGCCAGCATCTTCCCCTTGGATGTCGATGATTGCACGCTCTTCCGGCTGCTTCCCTGAATTACGGATGGTTGGAGAAACTTCGACATTAAGCAATGACAATATTTCCCGAACCGTATGTATCGCATCACTTGCGACCCCGTCTGTTTCAGTGATTAGTTGTACGCGAACCTTTGCCGGTTCAGAGCCAATACCTAAAATACCGGCTCTACCATTACTAATTACGTCGACCTCTATTTCGTCTCGGCCTACGCCGAGCTCGAGAGTCGCGAGCTCTATCGCTTCTTCCACTGTCTTTGCTGAGCGGATTAGGCTCTGGTCCTCCATTGCCTTCCTCCTTATCTTGTATATATCCCCCAAGCGTTGGACCTAGCTTTGGAGATGAATTTCCTTCGGATGCAGTTGACTGAGGTATTAATCCTCCCCAGCCTGTTACGAAATACTGCATAACTATTCCAATTAGAGTAGATGCTACCCAATAAATCACCAGCCCGAGAGGGAAAAATAAACTGAACATCCCAAACATGACGGGGAACATAAATAGCATCATTCGCTGCGTACTTTGTTGTGCAGGGTCAGATGTGGAAACTTGGCTCATTTTTTGCTGCACGTACATACTTAAGCCAGAAAGCCCTACAAGAATGAAACCTAAAGTACTCCCTGCGCGCATTGGCTCGAGCGCGAGGTCCATTCCAAGGAACGCGCGATTAACAGGTACTACTGAATCCAGTAAAGGTAACCAAGAATATAATTTCCCAGATAGGCCAGCTAAATTCTCTGGAGTAAACGGTAGTACACCATTAATTGCCCAAAAAAGCCCTATAAATATAGGCATTTGGATTACTAAGGGGCCTAAACATCCAACAGGATTAACACCTGTTTCTTTGTAAACTTTCATGGTCTCTTGGCCACGAAGCTGGGGGTTGGATTTGTATTTTTCGTTGATTTCCTTGATCCGCGGCTGAAGGCTTTGCATGCGTTTCATTTGACGTAACTGACGGACAACTAAGGGATAGGTCAGTGCCCGAACGATTACGGTGAAAGCAATAATTGCTATGCCTAAATTTGCGCCTAGTAGTACGTAAAGGCCCAATAGACTGTTCGTCATGGGTTTGGTAATTAATTCATTCCAAATCAGGCCCAAAAATTCCATAACTTACCTTACATCCTCTAAGTTGCGAGCCCATGCAAGCTGCCTTGTTTCCATATCAATTGCGGTAATAGTTTCATCGATAGAATGTAGAAAGACTAAATTCTCGCTTGATGTTAATGGCGAGCGGACGCTGTCGCCAACGCGGCGGTCCCACAAGCGCGAGCCACTCACAGCATCGAGGACAACCATCATTCCTGCATCTGTTGCATATACTAGTTCGTCTTCATATAAAACAGGGGCGGCAAGTATAGGATCAATTTGAGGTTCATCAGGGTATACCCATCGAATACGACCCGTGCCTACATCGTAAGCATAAATATTCCCATCCATATTGGGAATGTAGAACGTATTTCCATCAGTAATACTGCCTGCCCAAAACCAATTTTCCCCTGCGAATAATTTTTTAGATGAGCCTGTGAGAAGGTCTATCTCATAAAAATACTGGTCAAAGGTGCCCAAATACAGGTTATTACCTAGTATGGTCGGCGGCGATACAACAGCTCCTCCAAGTTTGGTTGGCGATACCCAATTTGTGGAGCAATCCGCAATAGAGATTGAATGTACGTAATGGTTCAAATCCCCGAAATAAGCTACGCCATTCGCGACGATTGGGGTCGTCCATAATTGCCCAATAGGATCTTCGTTTCTTGCGGGGTATCTGCAAATTTCGGAGAGTGTTTGAGAATCGAGAACGTAGAGTCTGCCTTCATTTGCATCTTCCGCAGCAGCTACCACTAAGCGGTTCTCGTGCACAATTACCGAGCCTGCAATGCCCTTCGTGAGGTCATTACCTCCTATTTCAAAACTTCGCATGTCTCTGAGATCGGTGCGATTGAGAGATACGACAAGGCCGTTGTAAGTGCCAAAGTAAATGCGGTCTTCGTTTATCGTGGGAGTTCCGTATATTGCAGGGAAGCCTTGGTTCTGCTTGGTCTGAGGTGCTTCAAAGGGCGCAATTCTTGCAATTCCGCCCTCAACGGATAATTGAATTAGCTTACCATCCTTAGTCCCAATATAAGTTGTGTCGTTGGAGACAGCTACACCAGACCAGCTTTGGGTTGCGGCGTTACGATTCTGACCTGTGCAACCTACGAGTATAGGTACAGAGATCAAGATAAGAAGCACACCAAAAAACAAGCGCCCCAAATTAAATTTACGAAAAATGCTCAAACTCAAATATGTTTCCTCAATTAACTGTAGGCATGATTATGATGCATGCCCGATTCATTACAAATGAAAATGATTAGATCGAGAGCCTCTATCAGGCACTGGGTCGTAACCATGATTTCCAAACGGATTACAGCGTACTACACGCTTTATTCCGATCCAACTTCCAAACCAAACACCATATTCCAGGATGGCTTGTCTAGTGTATTCAGAGCATGACGGAGTGTAGCGGCATTGACTTGGCCAATAGGGAGAAAGGATTTTTTGGTATAAGGTTATCAGTGACAGTAAGAACGTTTGCATGTCCCTATCTTAATTTAGAAGTCGTAGTTTCGCGACCATCTGCATGAAGCAATTCTAATTTATTGCACAAATGCCAAGTTGCGTTTAGCAATTCGGCGTGAGTTGCACCTAAAGCCGATTTTCTTGCGATAAACAGGATATCTCGTTCCTCGCGCAATGGAATCCTGCTAATTACATCTCTCAAAATTCTTTTAATACGGTTTCGGTTTACTGCCAATGGCGATGTTCGTTTGCTTACAATGAAGCCATACCTAGAGTGTTTAAGGCCATTTGGTACAGTTCTAACTACAAGAAATGTGTTTGAGCGAGACTTGCCCTGATCACGAATGTTCTCGAAGTCACTTTTTAAACGCAACCGCTGCTCACGCCCGATGCGTTGAATGGACATAACGAATCTCGCCTATACGGTCAGCTTATGGCGGCCCTTTAAGCGGCGCGCACTAAGAACTCTGCGACCACCAGGGGTGTGCATGCGGTGCATGAACCCGTGGCGTCGTTGACGACGTCTTTTTTTTGGTTGCCAAGTACGCTTGGGCATAAGAGTCTCCAAAAGGATTTTTAACCCGTCAATTTTACTTTTGAGTAAGGAGAGTGTCAAATATGCGAGAGGATAAATTTACGGCAAAGTCCATTTTGGGGAATTATTTTCATGCCAGCGAAGAGAAAATTACGTGCAGACGAATTGCTAATCAGTAATGGACTCCTCGTTTCAAAAGAAAGTGCTAGAGCCTCGATATTAGCGGGAGAGGTTTTTTCGCATAAAGGAAGAATAGAAAAACCCGGGCAATTCTTACCGGTAGATACCCCAGTCTGGTTAAAAGCAAAGAGAAAGTTTGTAAGTAGAGGCGGTGAAAAAATTGAAGGTGCTTTGCAAGACTTTGGTATAGAAGTTACCGGAGTGAAGTTTTTAGATATAGGCGCATCCACAGGTGGATTTACTGATTGTTTATTACAGTATGGTGCTTCACAGTCGTATGCATTGGATGTGGGCCGTGCTCAATTAGCAGAGAAATTACGCCATGATCCCAGAGTGTGGTACAAAGAGGGAGTCAATGCTAGATATCCCTTTGATCTCCCCGAGGAGGTAGATTTAATAGTTGCCGACGTATCGTTCATATCGTTGAAGTTAGTTCTATTACCTTCTTTGGAGCATTTGAGATTAAATGGACAAATCTTAAGTTTAATAAAACCTCAATTTGAAGCTTCCAAAAGCAAAGTAGGGAATCGCGGTATTATCAAAGATCCTAAGGTTCATGCGAGTGTTTTGGGAGAATTTTGTCTTTGGGCTATCGAAAATGGCTTAAAGGTTTTAGGCGTCCGCCCTTCGGTCATCAAAGGTGGAAATGGCAATCAGGAATTTTTTGCCCTATTCAGAAAAATAAAAAGATAAGGCATAGGTGACAATGAGATTACTTGGTTTTTTTTCGGATAGAATGTTATATGTCATGATGGGGGATTAGTTTTATTTATATGCTAGCCAGCAACCATGAATCTGACGGACCACGGGAGGCGTGTGGCGTCGCTGGGGTTTACCTTCCCAGCTTGTCTGGATATGAAGCAGCAAGCGTAGCATTCCATGCGCTTTTTGCACTCCAGCATCGTGGTCAAGAAAGCGCAGGAATTGCTGCATCGGATGGCCGAAATATACGTAACTTTACTAACGAAGGATTAGTTTCCAATGCTTTCCGTCAGGAGGATATTGAGAGGCTTCCTGGTCATATTGCAATCGGTCACACTCGCTATTCAACAACAGGATCAAGCAGCTTATTAAATGCTCAACCTATTGTTTCTAAGAGCTCAAGCATTGAATTAGCCTTAGCTCACAACGGGAACGTGATAAATGCTGCAGCTGTTAGGGAACGCCTAGAGATCGAGCATGGCGTCCAGTGTGCCACTGGTACTGATTCTGAAGTTATTGCGCATTTGCTCGCATGGGCTCCTGGTAATGATTGGTCTCAGAAAATTGCGCATTTAATGAAAACTTTAGAGGGAGCTTATTCACTGACGGTATCTACTGCTGACAGTCTTCTTGGAATAAGAGATCCACATGGCTTGCGCCCATTGGCTTTAGGCAAGTACCAGTCTGGAGGATGGGTCATTGCTTCAGAATCTTGCGCGTTTGACCATGTAGGAGCTCAATTTTTACGAGAGATAGAACCTGGTGAAGCAATATTAATTGACCGAGATGGATTGAAAAGCTTTGCATCTCCTTTACCAGAGGCGAAGAAGGCACACTGCGTATTCGAGCATATCTATTTTGCGCGGCCAGATTCAATTTTAGACGGAGTTTTGACCCATAGCTCACGGACACGTATGGGGCAAGAATTAGCTAGAGAGCATCCTGTAGATGCTGATCTCGTGATCGGTGTTCCCGATTCTGCTAATTCTGCAGCCGTTGGATACGCACAGGAATCAGGAATCCCATTTAGTTACGGCCTTATAAAGAATAGGTACGTCGGGAGAACATTTATTGAGCCTGACCAAAGATTTAGAGAACTTGGGGTTAGGAACAAATTTAATCCACTCCCTGAGGTTTTATCAGGTAAAAAAATTATTGTTGTGGATGACAGTATAGTGAGAGGCACTACCACCCCGCCTATCGTTGCTTTGCTTAGAAGAGCTGGCGCAGTTGAAGTTCATATGAGGGTATGTGCACCCCCAATTACTAATCCTTGCTTCTTCGGGGTTGACATGGCTACAAAGGACGAGCTTATTGCCTCTGATCGTTCCGTTGAAGAGATCCGAGAATTTATCGGGGCTGATTCTTTAGGGTATTTGAGTTTAGATGGTCTACATTGGGCTATTAATAATGACCGTTCTTCCGAAGGATTCTGTAATGCCTGCTTCACAGGGAACTACCCAATTCCAGTACAATTGCAA
>CEUY01017535.1_pt1 | contig 25108 bp, 24 predicted proteins | sample 361481 | NCBI WGS metagenome assembly CEUY01 (sample SAMEA2622737, study PRJEB7988) | marine metagenome | isolation source: saline water (ENVO:00002010), including | reverse complement strand
TGCTCAAATCAACCAAAATGAGAACAGAAATAGAAAAGCTAGTTTTGGAAATAGAACATTTGGAATTGGAAACGGTCCCAGATTTCTTCGAAGTTTTTGTCGAAGGGTGTATGTTTAACCCAATGCCAGTAGATTTAACATCAATAAATTCATAAAAAGAGGGAGATGAAAATGGGTTGGAAAGTCCTCATTACAGACCACGTATGGCCAACCACAGACCCAGAAAGGGCTGTTCTAGAAGCTGCAGGAGCTGAGGTAATTGTTGCCCCCGACGGAGACGAAGATACCCTAATCGATTTGGCAAAAGATGTGGATGCAATAATGACCTGCTTTGCAAAGGTTACAGATAAGGTAATCAGATCCGCCAAAAACTGTATTGCCATAGGTAGATTTGGGGTAGGAGTCGACAATATAGACGTAGCTACAGCTACTGAATTAGGTATACCTGTGACCTATGTACCAGACTATTGTGTAGATGAAGTGTCTGACCATGTACTAGCAATGTTGCACACTTGGAACAGGAAAATAGCTTTATTTAACCAGTCAGTCAAAACTGACGGCTGGGGGCATTTGGGTTTGACGATGCGGATAAAGAGGCTCCGAGGTAAGACTATTGGAATAGTTGGCTTTGGCCGGATAGGGCAAGCAGTGGCTGAAAAAGCTTCAGCATTTGGATTAGAAATACTCGCCTCTGATCCAATAACCCCTAAAGAAATTGTGGAGTCCTATGGCGGAAAATTAGTCAGTCTAGCAGAATTGTTAGAAAAATCAGACTTTGTGTCTCTTCATGCTCCACTAACTCCCGCAACTGAAAAAATAATTGGCCCTAAAGAATTGGATTTGATGAAGGATGATTCTTTTCTAATTAATGCCGCACGCGGTCCATTGATTGACGAATCTGCTCTTTATGATGCCTTGTCAAATGGTAAAATTGGCGGGGCAGGTTTGGATGTGATGGTCGAGAATGAACCTCCGAAAGATCATCCCCTAATGCAGCTAGAAAACATCCTAATAACCCCTCACACTGCCTTCTTCTCACAAGAATCCACCTTAGAACTAGAGGAACGAGCTGCTAGTGAGATAGTCAGAGTTTACAGAAATACTATGCCGGAAAATTTGGTTAACAAAGAAGTCCTTGATCATCCAAATCCCAAAAGATCCTTACAAGATTAAGTTCTATATCATTGATACGCTCTGGCCTCCATCAATGACAATACATGAACCTGTAATCAATCCAGATCTATCGGAAGCTAGATACGCTACCAGGTCTCCTAGCGGTTCCGGCCATCCAAACTTTCCGAGAGGAAGATTATTTTGTATAAAATTGTCTACAACCTCTGGAGTGTTTTCACTCTGAAACCTTTCCCAAGACCCTCCCGGATGTTCAATGGACCCTGGAGCAATAGAGTTTACTAAGATCCCATCCTTGGCCAAAGAAATAGCTGCATGTTTGGAAGCAGCGATCAAAGCTGCTTTCGCCGACATATAGGATATATTCCCACCATACTCCCTGCCCCATATTGAGGCAATATTGATCACCCTACCCCACCCATTACTTCTCATGGATGGGATGACGTGTTGCATTAGTTGGAATGCTCCGAAAACATTTAAATCAAATGTCCCTTTGAAATCTTCTATAGCCGTGCGAGTTATATCCTCTCGAGACTTCGTACCACCGGCATTATTTACTAGAATATCTATGGGACCTAAGGTCTCTTCAACGGAGGCGTGCAAATTGCTGACTGAAGACCCATCTGACACATCTGCTAGAATCCCAAAACAAACCCCGCCCATTCCATTAATTTCGTTCACAGTTTCATCCAAGGTATCTTGTGTCCGACCACAGATAGCAACCTTAGCCCCTTCCCTAGCCAAGGACAACGCACTTTCTCTCCCCAGGCCTCTACTCCCACCTGTCACTAAAGCGATTTTTCCAGTTAGTCCTAAATCCATATTCTTATAGCACCTTACTTATTTTTAGTATCCGAAAAATGGAGCCCCTTTAGTTTAATACATTAATTTCTTGACTAGCGGGGGGGACTGACCTAACATTCAATCCTGTTATGCTCCTTGATTTACACACACACTCAGTTGCATCCGACGATTCCAGGGCAACTGTAGAACAATATATTAAATGGGCCAATGTGCTAAGAAAGAAGGGTAAATCCATCGATGGATTTGTTCTAACTGAACACAGGCAATTCGATCACCATATAGACTACAGCAATCTGGCCTCTGACAGTGGTTTGATAATTTTAAAAGGGGCAGAATTAGACACAGACACCGGACATTTTCTTGTTTATGGAATTTCGGATGAAATCACTAACAAAGTGGATTTTTCAGATGTTAATATGAGCGCACAAAATCTCGTAGATGTCTGTGACACATATGGAGCGATTGCAATTCCTGCCCATCCGGGACGAGCTGGAATCGGTTTCGCCGAATATCTGGACAAGGGAATGACAGGTTTTGAAACCGTTCGAACAGTTGAGAAACTCAATGGCTCGAATAGACCTGGCGAAGGTGAAAAAGCAGAAGCACTAATCAACGCCAGAGGATACCATGGGACGGGTGGAAGCGATGCCCATATAGTGAGTGCAATTGGCACCTGTATGACAAGCTTTGAAAAAAACATTGCGGATGAATATGATCTAGTTGAGCAACTGCGAAATGGCTCTTTCGAAGCCGTAAAACTTGATAGCTAATATAATTTTGGAGCAAACTATGACCACAGACGAAGGCATCATATATGACAGAAGTCTACTTGGGGTAGAGAACCACATAGGAACCTTCAAGTTGACACGCGAGACAATTCTTAATTTCGCCAAATCAACTGGAGAGACCGATCCCAGATATATAGGAGATGAAAATGGCGAAGGAGAGATTGTAGCTCCTGCCACAATTTGCAATATATTTGTTTCCGGCGTCTCAAGACCGGACATAAAACTTGAATTCGGTGAAATAAGTTTTTTTGCTGGGCAGGCAATTGAATGCAAAGCTGAAATACGACCAGATGACGTCCTTTCCGCAAGTACAAAACTCGATAATGTGTATGCAAAGACGGGAAGATCCGGAAAGATGGTATTTGCTGTCTGGGAAACACACTTCAAAAATCAAAACGATACGACGGTTGCTTTAGTAACGGAATCTTTTGTTAGAAGGAATAAAAGTCGATGAATGAAAAACTGTATTTCGAAGATGTTGATATTGGAGATGAGATCGGACCTGTAACTAGAACTGTTTCGGACGAGGAGGTCATTCAATTTGTCTCGATTAGAGACGAAAAAGTTACCCCTTCAAGATTTACCTCAAAAGAGTTCGCAAATAGTGAAGGCTTGGACGAAGCAATAGTACCGGGAGCAATGAATATAGCCCTGATGTCCCAGGTCCTTACTAATTGGTCAGAAACTGTTTGTCTTTTAAAAATAGACGTTGTATTCAGAGGAACCGTTCCTCACAACAAAGATCTTGTTTTCAGTGGGATAATCACGGATAAAGATGAAACAGGGGAAAGCACTAAATTAGAATGTGATATTGTGATGGAAAATTCTGACGGGGTAAAACTTGTCATTGGAACGGGGATAATAGCCCTTCCAAACAAACCGTAAAATATGATCTCCATTCCATTTGAAAAACACACTCTGCAAAACGGCCTAGAGGTCATTACACACGTCGACAAAACAGTACCAACTGTGGCTGTTAATATCTGGTATCACGTAGGATCAAAAAATGAGGTTCCAGGTAAAACAGGATTCGCGCACCTGTTTGAACATGTGATGTTCGAAGGTTCCAAAAATCACAATAGTGACTATTTTGGTCCTCTTCAAGAAATAGGTGCTTCCGTAAACGGGTCCACAACAAACGACAGGACAAATTACTGGGAAAATTTGCCATCCAATTATCTTGAGTTGGCTCTTTGGCTTGAATCAGATCGAATGGGATTCCTACTCGAAGCTTTAGATCAAGACAGATTCGATTTACAGAGAGAAGTAGTGAAAAACGAAAGAAGGCAGAGCTATGAGAATAGGCCCTATGGGATGGCTTACCTAAAACTACAAGAACTTCTTTTTCCTCCCCCTCATCCATACAACTGGCCTACCATAGGTTCTCAAGAAGACCTTGACCGGGCAGATATTGAAGATGTGAAGGACTTTTTTAGGAAGTTTTATCATCCATCCAATGCAAGTATTGCCATAGCTGGAGATATAAACCCTGACTATACGCTCGACTTGGTCGACCAGTATTTCGGTAATTTACCACCTGGTCCGACGATTAGTCGATTCCACCAAATGGATTCATCTTTAAAGGGACAAACATGGGTTACCCTAGAAGACTCGGTACATCTACCTAGATTGTATCTGGCATGGCCCACTACGCCGGAATTTACAAAAGATCAGGCAGCACTAGATGTACTTTCGGTGATTATTGCGGACGGTAGAAGTTCCACATTGGAACGGAAACTTGTCTATGAAAAACAAACTACTAAGGACATACAGGCCTATCACCATGGCCAAGAAATTTCAGGAGAATTTCATATAATTGCGACAGCGAACCCAGGAATATCAACAGAAGAGATTTACTTTGATATACAAGAATCGTTAAGGGAAATATCAGCTGTTCCTCCTTCGGATGAAGAAATCCAAAGGGCCCATAACAGAATACTCTCATACCACGTAAAACAATTGGAAAAAATAGGTGGGTTCGGAGGAAAAGCGGACCAATTAAATCATTTTAATGTGATGGGGAAGGATCCAAGTCTTATAGAAAGTGATGTTGAAAGATATAAAAGAGTATCAGCACAGGATGTTGCCAAAGCAGCACAACTGCTAAATGACAATTTTGTTGGCTTAACTGTAAAACCAATTACGGATAATAAATCTAGTAATTCTGAATTTGATCGAACCACGGTCCCGTCGCATTCAACTCCGCCAGCTTTTTCGCCACCGAAACCTCGAGAAATATTGCTGGATAACGGGATAAAAGTCCTGATGGTGGAACGCCCCCAATTACCTCTAACTAACATTGGGCTCCTCATTAACACTGGATCAACAAATGACCCTGAAAACAGACCAGGGCTATCAAAATTTATGACCGATATGCTTTTCGAAGGAACTACTCATAGAAGCAGCTCTCAAATAGCAAATGAAATGGAATTTCTAGGGTCCCATTTGACGCAGGATGTGTCCAGAGAACACACTTTCATAGCTGTTTCTGGTTTATCAGATAATACTAGCAAGGGATTAGAAATAATTTCAGACACTATTTTGAATCCTACCTTCCCCACTGAAGAGGTAGAACGCCTTCGGAAAGAGAAAATGGCTGACATACAGTCTATTCAGGATAGTGCAGATGCTACTGCCTCCATTGCAACTAGGTCTATTTTGTTAGGTTCCGAGTCTCCTTACGGACACACCATTATCGGGCACGAAACAAGTGTAAATTCGCTAGATAGGGATCATATCCAAGGTCAATATCAAGATATGATCCAAAATTCCGGCAAAACCTTTCTCGTAGTTGGGGATATATCATCCGAGGAATCCGTAGAACTGTTGAATAAGAAATTTGGGACACTTCCAAATCAGCAGGAACCCAGGACCTATGCCTCAGCACCAGATGAAATAGATCAAAATGGTCCGATTATTTATCTCGTTGATAGGCCTGGTTCGGCTCAATCCATATTGAGGGCAGGCCATCTATCAATACCACGAGAACACCCCGACTATCATGCCTTCGCTTTCGTTAATTACATCCTTGGCGGAGATTATTCCAGTCGATTGAATATGAATTTAAGGCAAGATAAAGGATACAGCTATGGGTTCCAATCTTCTATCGAATGGATGCATCCTTTTTCCATCCTCTTGGCAAGAGGAAGTGTCCAGACCGAGGTGACCAAAGAATCCGTCTTTGAAACTCTGAAAGAACTAAATCAAATTAGAGAAACTAACCCGATAGGTCTGGAGGAATTCAGAAAAGCCAAGGAAGGTTTGATCAAAAGCGTCCCATCACAATTTGAATCAAATCAACAAATTGTCTATCAATTACTTAATATTGCGACATTCAATTTACCCATAAATTACTTCAAAACTAGTATTGAGAAAATATCTGAACTAACAATCGACGATGTAAGAGAAGCTGCATATAAATACCTACTTCCCAATGAGACGAAAATAATAGTTGTCGGTGACAAAGACAAGGTCCAAAAAGGTTTGGAAGACCTAGGTCACCCTATTAAACAAATAGATATGTACGGTCGCCCTGTATAAGGAAATGTTCGTTTGCGAGAATTGCGATTTCGAAAATGCACCGTCAAGCCTATTTTGTGGTGGCTGTGGGAAGGAATTGGGAACCAGGTGTGACAGTTGCGGGAAGATAAACAGAGGCCAAACTTCTTGCAATAATTGCGACCATATTGTTCCTAAGGATCTAGAGTCAGGATATGAGGAACAGCCCTGGCCTAAACCTGGACAACTAGTAGACCTAGTTTCGCTTTCATTCACAGCTTACAAAAAAAATTTTAAAAGTTTCCTGATACTGGCATCAATAAGTGGCATTCCAACTTTGATAATTTGGTTCATGATTCGCACGCTTTTTGAAACAGAATTAGCCTCGTTAAACGATTTACAACAATATACCGACACTCAACTTTCCGAGAATTTGATGTCAGAAATCAAGGCCATACCCATTTGGAAATTATTCACCCTCTGCTTTCTTATTGTCATAATGTTCGTAACAAATCTCATATCTGGACTGTCTATGGTTGTTGGCTCGGCTCAGTTTGCTGACGCTGAAAAAGTTTCCACGGTCATATGCCTGAATTACACCTTGTCCCGACTCTGGAAACTATGCTTACTTTCACTGTTTTTAATAGGGCTACTGATCATACCTTTTATACTATCCTTACTGTTGATAGGCATTCCAATTTTGGTATATTTGTTCGTTCGTTGGTATTTCGCTCTTCCTTCACTAGTATTAGAAAACACCAGTATTACTGGATCAATTCAACGAAGCTGGGATTTAGTAGACGGCAAATGGTGGATAACTCTCGGCACCGGAATGGTGATTTTCATACTAATGACTATACCAACCTACTCATTAAATTTACTTTTATTAAGCCTTAATCCAGAATCACTCAATCTTATAGCAGAGGTTTTCGTGTCAACTTTGATTTCTCCTTTCCACGCGATTGCGACTGGACTTTATTTTTTTTCATTGAAAAAGTATGCAAAGGCTTAGTCATCGGAAAAGTTGCTTCCCGAACCCCTGTTTATTTTTTCGTGAACATCACCTTATAATTGGCCTCATTCGAGACAATATATAAATCGTAAAATATTATTTGGTTAATCTAATTTCAAATTTTTAAAAAGGACGACTTTGATATGGGAAACAGATTAGAAGGAAAGGTAGCTGTGGTGACAGGGGGAGGAAGAGGGATTGGCAAAGGAATCGCCAAACTGCTCGCCGAAGAAGGAGCTTCCATATTAGTTAACGACAAAGGTACTGAGGTAGACGGCACCGGTAACTCACAAGTACCTGCAGACTCTGTCGTTGAAGAGATTAAATCGTCAGGCGGTAATGCTATCGCTAATTACGACGATATATCGACCATGGAGGGTGGAGAGAGTCTAATCCAATCCTGTATCGACAATTACGGACAAATTGATGTTCTGGTAAATTCAGTAGGATCTTTAAAAGACAGAATGATCTATCAGATGACTCCATCAGATTTTGATCAAGTCGTCCGCAACAATGCCAAAAGTGTGTTCACGACTACTAAATTCGCCGGCATACTATTTAGACAACAAAGATCCGGTAAGATTGTCAATATGGTGGCAGATGCAGGGCTCGGTGATGTAGGCCGATCAAATTATGCGGCGGCAACAGAAGGGATAATCGGACTCACCAGAACGACGGCAAAAGATTTAGGCAAATATGGTGTGACAGCCAATGCCATATCCGCAATGGCAGAAACTAGGTTGTTTCCGGGAGCTGTGGACCAACATCGAGTCCCGGCTACCTTCGGACCTTCTCGAGACGAAAGAGCTGGCATCGGACCATCTCCAGAAATACCGACCTGGTCAGGAGAAGGTTCTCCTGACAACCCAGAAAACGTAGCACCTCTGGCCGTATATCTGTGCACAGCCGCTGCTCCCAATATTAACGGATATGTGTTGGGGGTGAGGGGAGGTAGCCTATACGTCTATTCCAATCCAGATATTGAAAATGTTGTCAATAAATGGGGCAATTTCACTATGGAAGAAATGGATGTCTTGTTCCCCAAAATGATGGGGTACGGATTCTAACGTACCCAGGAACAATTTTTTAAACCAATTATGGAAATTCAAGAGGTGAAACGGTGACTAACAGGGTTGAAGGAAAAATAGCAATAGTAACAGGAGCCGGTCGTGGAATTGGAAGAGAAGTTGCACTTTGGCTGGCAAGAGACGGTGCAAAAGTTGTAGTCAACGACCTAGGAGGGGCAGTCGATGGAACAGGTGACTCTTCCACACCTGCAGATTTAGTAGTCGAGGAAATAAAGTCTGAAGGCGGAGAGGCCGTGGCTTCGTACGCCTCAGTCGCCGAATACGACTCCGCAGCTGAAATTGTTCAAACAGCCGTAGATGCTTTCGGTGGAGTTGACATACTCTGTCATCCTGCAGGTATTCTAAGAGACCGAATGATATTCAACATGACAGAAGAAGAATGGGATTTAGTACTTCAGGTCCACTTATATGGGGCTTTTAATATGGTAAGAAATGTCGTGCCTCATATGATGGAAAATAGATACGGAAGGATCGTATTATTCTCCTCCGGATCTGGTCTCGGTGCCTCCGGACAAGGAAATTATGCCGCAGCGAAAGAAGGTATGGTTGGTTTTACAAGAGCTATAGCAAAGGAACTTGAGCCCTATAACATAATGGTGAACGCTGTTTATCCAGGAGGCTCTACGCGGATGACAGATACCGTCCCTCAATCAACTACAACTCTACGCCAAGAACAGAGGGAAGCTGTCGGATTAGCACAGTCAAACCCATCCGAGCCGCCACCAGAATATAGGGATCCAGCCAACAATGCCCCAAAAGTAGTATATTTAAGCTCAGAGGCGGCAGATGGAATTACAGGACAGGTCTTTGGAACCAGCGGTTGGGCTTTATCTCTCTATTCCCCTAGGCACGTAATAAAAAGTATCCACAAAGACGGGAAATGGACATTAGATGAATTAGACCAGCTGGTACCTATTTCCTTGGGCAGCGGCCTGATTAACCCAGTGCCAGTAGAGCCACCTAGAAGTTAATAAATATACTATTACTAATACTAACCAATGTACTACTACTGTTATGCTATCATCTGAAAGCTATGAGAGGATGTAAAGTGATGATATGAATTGGCTAGATTTTCTGTTACTAGGTATCCTTGTTGTGTCTATGTATTGGGGCCTTAAGACCGGCTTGTTCGTGGCAGCCATATACGGAATCGGGATTTTGGTTGGTTGGAGAATAGCCGGAGAAATCTCCCAGACGATTGGAGAGATCATAGGGGACACCCTAGGGCTTGAATCATCTTCCGGTCAAGCTGTGGGCGAGTTAAGTAGTGTTAACTTGAGTGTAGACACAACCACGACGGTGATAGCTTATGTAGCTGTATTTATCCTCACTTTGATAATCACTAAGATAATCATAAAATTAATAGCCCCTTTTCTCGCAATAATTGACGTTGCCACATTAGGCCTAAACCGAATAGCAGGAATAATTTTAGGACTCGTGGTAGGAATAATCATTACTTCCGTGACAGTATCAGGTCTCACCCGGCTCGCCTATGATTTCCATGAAATTCCCAATATACCTGGTTCCTCATTAATATCAAATGGAGAAATCACAGCTATAGATGGGATCGACGCAAAAATTGAAAATACTAGAACTTCAATAGAAGGTGCTTTACTAGAATCTACAATTACTCCTATTTTTGTCCGTGTGTTGCGAATTACACCCAATGATGCCTTTGGCATCATACCAACTGATTATTTAACTGCGATCTCAATATTGAATTCAAAATTAGAATAGAAAGGATGACTATAGCTTCGGCCCTCACAATAGAATCTCCCGTTTTGGTATTAAACCAAAACTATCAACCCTTAAATATATGTAGTGTTAGAAGAGCTATTGTTCTTATGGGTGGGGGAAAGGCCGAGCTAATAGTCAATGGACGTGGAGAAATAAGGAGCTCTCACAAAGCCTTTCCGATGCCGTCTGTAGTCAGGCTTCACTATATGGTAAAAAAGCCTATGGTGGAAAGAAGGCTTTCCAGACAGGCTTTATTTTATAGGGACAATTTCACATGCCAATACTGCGGGATTCCCACTAAGAAACTAACAATTGACCATATAATTCCTAGATCCAGAAATGGAAAACACATATGGGAAAATGTCGTGAGTGCTTGTATGACTTGCAATCACCAAAAGGCTGAAAGAACACCGAAGGAAGCCCAAATGCACCTACTGAAAACACCGGCTGCGCCTAAACCGAACCCTTATTATATTTTCTATCACAGAAAACTTGAGGAAGAATGGTCACCATTTATCCCATGGAAAAACTAAAACAATAAAATCTTTCTCACATAGTTATTTTCCCAACAGACGGGAGTTTGAGCATCATGTTGTCAAATACAAGGCTTGAAGTAACATTTTTCCTTAGATGATCATTGGTGATCTTCAGGAGCTTCAAAATAGTCAGAATATCTATGATACCCAATATATTAGATAATCCCTTAATTTCCTCTTTTCGAGAAATATTGACTATTGTGTCTGACCTTCCAACAGCAACCAATAGTACGTCTCGAGTCCACGTAATCGCAATATCCAGGAAATCGAATACTTCGTCTCTGTGTCTCATAAATTGATTAGACAATTTTCTCGACAGATCAAGTCGCTGTCCCATACCATCACCTAAACAACCTACGAAATCATTTAGCTTATCTTCCAAGTTCTGGAGTATTCCTGGATCCATAGCTACCTGGCGTGCCCATTCCGGCCTACCTCGCGCGAGTTTGGCTATCTGAAGCAACGGCGCATCTGCATCAAGATTAAAAGAAGTCAGCAGTTCAACAATATTTGCCTCTGAAACCTGCTCCAAACTCAAAATTTGACATCTAGAAACTATAGTGGCCAGAACCGCAGAGGAGTCTTGTGCCAATAATATAATCATCACGTCTTCAGGTGGTTCCTCCAACGTCTTTAATAATATATTGGATTGCTCTGCCCGCATGCTATCAACGGATGAGATAATGAATACCCTAGTGCGGCCTTCATATGGCTTCCTGTGAACTTTTTTTAGAAAATCTTCTCGTAATTGTTCAATAGAAACCATTGTTGAAGCATGGTTCTCACTCCCAGAATCTCTATCGACATCATAAAGGTGGACATCCGTGTGATTATATGCTTCGATTCTAAGACATTGATTACATGATCCACATGGTGCAAGGTCTCTATCAACATTGAGACAGTTGGCAATTTTAGCGATATCAAGAGCAAAAGTAAGTTTTCCCACTCCATCCGCGCCACATATCAGATAGGCATGAGAGAGTCTTTTCTGATGTATAGCTCGAGATACTCGCTCTATTGAGGTAGACTGACCAACAGTTTTCCAACCCATTGCGTTTTCCTTAACTCATGTCCTTAGTATCAGGTGATTACTTCCACATACGTTTCTCAAGGTAATGGACAACACCAACTCACATAACAACCTTGAGCACCGTATATAATATAATCCATAGTATAAATTTAATCACCCATAATTACTAAAACGTCATGCAACGCAACTCAATAAGTAAAGACCATCAACTAACGATCAGGATGATAATAACTGGTTTGATGTTATGTATCGCCTATGTCGCTCTTTTTGGGCTGCTACTAATATCCGGAATGAATCCTATTTTTGTCTTTGTGATAGGGATCGGAATGGTAGCCTTCCAGTATTTCATGTCTGATAAACTAGTTCTTAAGGCAACTGGGGCAAAGTCTGTTACAAAGGAAGAAGAGCCCAAATTACACGGTATGATAGAAAGATTATCCCAAGTCGGTGGAATCCCAAAGCCTCGCACAGTCGCAATAATGGACATAGATGCTCCAAATGCTTTCGCAACTGGTAGGAGCCCTAAGCACGCCACTGTTGCGGTAACCACAGGATTGCTTAACAGGCTAAATGATGATGAGCTAGAAGGCGTTATAGGCCATGAGTTAGCGCACATAAAAAACCGCGATGTGATGGTCATGACTTGGGCCAGCCTCATAGTTGTCGTAGCTGGATTCCTTATGCAAATGCTATTTTGGATGAGTTTGTTTGGAGGCTTCGGAGGACATAGACGGGAAGGTAACGGAGGCCAAGCAATGGCTATGATGATGGCTGTATACGTTGGAGTAATAGTTATATATTTCATTAGCCAACTACTCATCAGTACTCTTTCCAGATATCGTGAACTGGCTGCGGATCGAGAAGGAGCCATTATGACTGGAAGTCCTAGCAATCTAGCATCAGCTCTAAAAAAAATTAGCGGTCAAATAGCCCGTATTCCCGAAAAAGACCTTAGGAAAGTGGAACACGCTAATGCTTTTTTTATAATACCTGCTTTGCAAGGTAATGCTATTGCCTCTCTAATGTCTTCACATCCTCCCACAGAAGTAAGAGTTGAAAGGTTAATGGAAATGCAAAGGCAAAACTGGCACTTGCTCCGATAATAGGTTCCCATGGGATTACTGAAAGCTTTATTTGGCAGACAAAGTAAATCTAAAACAAGTGAATCTAGTATTCTATCTACGATATTGAGGATAGAAAACCAAAACTCCCTTGATAATGGCAAAACTGTTATCTTAGAAGGATGTTCAGCGCTCCTATTAAATACAACTGACCATCCATTTTTTGAGGATATAGATTCGTCTTTAGAAAATTCGGCGAAAAACTTGGTAATCTTAAACTCAAAACTCTCGGGCTCGAAATCAGAAGCTTTCAACAGTTGCTGGATTCTCTTCAAAAATACTTTCAAAGACAAAATGGTTGATGACATCAATTCTTTTAGCACTCATATGGCTGATTTAGGGCTTGCAGATAATATGACCGCCGCAATTTTCAAAAGCTTAATAGGTGATCATATAACTTATTGGATATGCAACTACAGAACATCCAAATTCTATCCCATGGTGCCAATAGGTAACGGGAGCCGAGACAATGATTTGGAATTGGAATTTGGTGAGATGTCTGCTGCCCTTGGTGTTCCAACTGAGCCGCATGAAAACTGGTATTCACTTTCTGACATCCCTTTCTAATCCCACCTCAGAAAAAAAACTTATACGCAGCTACAACCCCCAGAGGAATGCTAATGATAACTAGAAAAATAACCACTAAGGCTGTCGTGGAATCTCCTCCTATCATGTGCCTAATTGTGTCTATTAACCAGCCCATCAAGACTGGGTCGGCCGGTTCAGAGTGGTGAGTCAAAATTGTAAACAAAAAAGGCATAATCGATTCACCTAAACTTTTATTTTGCCTATAGAATGATAGGAGCTGTCTGCAGCTTAATTATATTTTATCTACTAATGATGTATCTAGTGAAAATATGTCGTTGCTCGGTGCCTCACAACTTAATTTGCATTACGCTGATATAGAAATATTCTCTGACGTAACGTTACAAGTAAATGAAAAATCACACATTGGAATCGTAGGTCCAAATGGAAGCGGTAAAACTTCGCTTGTAAGAGTATTACTTGGAATGCAAGATTTCGACGGCGGTGACATCTTCAAATCTGAATCTCTACGCGTGGGATACGTGCCGCAAACCGCCCTGCAATCCGGGTCAGGCACATTGAGAGATCAAATTAATAAGGCCTTCGAACGACTTATACACATAGAAAAAGAAATGGAAGCAAGCGCGTTTGCTATTCAGGAATCTGAAGGACCGGAAAGATCTCGCGCTGAAAAGAAATATTCTGATCTATTAGATGAATATGAGTCTTCAGGTGGATATGATTATCAAAATCGCATGGAAAGAGTTGTAGACGGGGTAGGTTTAGATGAAACTAACCTTGAAACAGCTGTTTCAGATGCCAGCGGTGGGGAAAGAACGAGGGCGGCTCTAGCAACCGCATTACTAGCAGATCCAGACCTACTCGTGTTAGACGAACCAACTAATTATCTAGATTTTAGGGGACTTGAATGGCTGGAAGATTTTTTGAATCGCTCGGCCAACGCATTTATAGTTGTTTCACATGATAGATTTTTCCTAGATCGTGTGGCCGCTGAAATCTGGGAAATAGATAATTGCCAGCTGAAATCATACAAAGGCAATTATTCGAAATACAAAGTACTTAAATTAGAAGAAGAGACTAGGTTCGAAAAGGAATATACCCGCCAACAGGAATACATCAAAAGGGAACAGAACTTCATTGCTAGATACCATGCTGGCCAACGTTCTAAAGAAGCTAGAGGTAGAGCAAAAAGGCTCGAAAAGATCGATAGAATGGAACCACCATCTAACGATCAAAAGGTATCTATCACCTCTGGACCTACTAGTCGTACTGGACAAACTGTAATCCGGACCGATGGGCTAAAGGTAGGATTTTCATCTGAAGCAAAGGAAATTGAGTTATTTCAAATCCCAGATATTGAAATAGAACGTGGTACAACTACGGCTATCATAGGAAACAATGGAACAGGCAAAACTACACTATTAAAAACTATACTCGGAGACATACCCGCAATATCAGGTTCTTCAAATCTCGGACATAACGTGAAGATAGGGTATTTCCGACAAGGTTCAGATGAGATTCCAGCTCAAATCACCGTACTTGAAGCCTTATTGGAAATTAAAAATGTTTCAATCGGGGAGGCTAGGAATTTCCTGGCTCGATTCCTATTTACTGGAGAAGAGATATACGACAAAGTATCCTCATTAAGTGGAGGCGAAAGAGGCAGGTTAGCATTGAGTCGCCTTTTGATAACAGAACCAAACGTACTTGTGCTAGACGAACCCACTACACACCTCGATATTTTAAGCCGAGAATCTCTAGAATCCATGCTTAAGTCATTTGAAGGAACCACTATATTTGTATCACATGATCGCCATTTGATCTCCCTCTTAGCGGACAATATCTTGATCATAGAAAATGGATTTGTACGCCATTTTGAAGGAACTTACGAGGAACTGCTGAAGGAATCTAATCCAACCCCAAAGGCTCAAGAATATAACAAACCAGTACAATTACCTAAAGCCCCAAAAAACGCAACGAAAACTCAACCTAAATCAAAAAAGTCTGAATTGCGAAATCCGATCCGTTCAAAAAAAGAAGATCATGAAGGGTTGATATCCGACTTAGAATCCCAAATTGCGGCCCTAGAAAAGGAACTTGAGGAAGCGTCTATTAACGGCGACTTAGAAAGTATAAGTTCACTAGGAAAGGATCATGAACAGTTAAACCTCAAATTGGATAAGGCTATAAGTAGATGGGTAGAATAAAATGAATATGAACCTCATTTCAATTCCCTACACCAAACAAGCGATATTGTTTTAAATAGTCATCATAATCATTTAAATCTACTATAACTTGATCTGTCTCAAAATCTATCCGATTTAGACAAGACCGATAATTTTCAAACACCGGCTTCAATCCCTGGGTATCGTCGTCGATTCTTAATAATTGGTTTTTCAGATCACTGGAAAATAAAACTGGATGCCCACCCCGACCTTTGTAGCGGGGGGAAGTGATGAGCGTATCTTTACCGATATGCTCATCTATAAGTCTTGCGACGATGCTCTTATCCGTTGGCTGGTCAACACCAATGATCACAAAGGTCCTTGAGTCGATAGGTGCTGACAGAATTCCTTGCTTTATACTGGTCGCTCTCCCTACCTTATAATCGATGTTGCAAGTCATTGTGATCGGATAACTCGGGGTAAATGCCGCAATTATCTCGTCCGATACGCTGGCACATTGGTGACCAAGTACTATAACAACATGATCACAACCACCCGCCACCAATGTACTAATCTGATGAATTACCAAAGTGGTATTTCGCCAAGGAAGGAGAGCCTTAGGAGTCCCCATTCTGGTAGATAAACCAGCAGCAGTCAAAATACCTGTTACTGACAATATATGACCTAAGTGGCTTCCGCAAAATTCTTTGTATCTCGATCAACTTTATCTTTAATACGATCAATTTGTTTTTTGTCCAGCTTCATAGGAATTCCCGACCCACCAAGTCGGAACATCAGTATCTCTGACATGATGCTGACGGCAATTTCTTCTGGGGTTCGAGCCCTGATATCGAGGCCAATCGGGGACCTTATTTCATTTATACGTTCATACTCAAGCCCTTCACGAATAAGATCTTCATAAATCAGAATGGTCTTCCGTTTGCTACCCATCAATCCCACATATTTTGCAGATGTTTTCGCAGCAGCTAACAAGGCAACATTGTCATATCGATGACCTCTTGTCGCTACAACGATAAAGGTGTTTGGATTTATCGGTAATTTTGGGAGTGCCGATTCCGGAGCTTCGGAGATTATTATGTCTGCTTCAGGGAATCGATCTGGATTTGCAAATTCTTCTCTATCGTCCGTAATAAAAAGTCTGAACTCCAAAGGTTTTGCTAGTGAAGCTATAGCTCGGGAAACATGACCACCACCACAAATAACCAACTGAGGTGGCGTGGTATATGCTTCAATAAAATATTCAGTTCCTGATTCTGTTCTAACATACTCGTTCCGGCCATGTATCATGAGTTCGAAGGCTTTATCTTTTGCATCCTTATCTTCTTTGCCACTACCAATAGAGCCTTCACATTCCCCATTTTCTCTCACAAACAACTTATCGCCTATCTTTGAATCTCCGACATTCCCACTTTTAACTACTGTGGCCAAAGCAACGGCCCCTTCACCCGAATAAGCTTTATATATTTCAGAAGCATATGGCAAATAAGAATCTGGCGAATACACAGGGTCAATTAGAAAATACATCGTCCCTCCACACACCAACCCGTCATCTGCAGCCAAATCCTCATTTAATTCATACTCCCGGTATTCAGTGCCCCCACCGTCCTCCATCAACTGTTTTGCAGCAAACCAAATATCTCCTTCCACGCAGCCTCCTCCAAGGGTCCCAGCACCAGAACCATCTTCTCTTACAAGCAACTTGGCCCCAGGTTTTTGTGGAGTAGATCCTTTTGTGCGAACCACCGTTGCGACGACAACTTTTTCTCCGTTGCTCAGTCTATCAATGGCATCACTGAATACTTCGTGCATTTGGTCTCCAAGTTCTATTAATAAGGGATGCTAATGTGTCCATAGACGTACTTGCATCAAGCCTATCAACCACAGTAAATTAGATCAATGTTACCGGTATCAGAATAATACAACTATAATACACTGGAATCTCAAACTGCTTATACGTGAACCATGAGGATCTAAAAGTGAACAGGGAAACACAAAAAATACCTCTATTCCCCCTCAGCACTGTCCTTTTCCCTGGGGGTACAATACCCCTTCAAATATTTGAAGACCGATACCATTCAATGATCCAGGACTGCTTGGAATCTGACTCAAAATTTGGCATCGTGCTAATCAAGGAAGGAAAAGAAGTAGGAAGTACGGCAGTACCTCATAGGGTGGGCACTTTGGCGAAAATAACGCAAATGAGAGAAATTTCACAAAACCGTCTATATTTGAATGCCGTAGGAGAAGCTCGATTTACGATATTGGAATTAATCGAGGAAAAGTCCTACCTTGAAGCATTGGTAGAAACACATACTGGAGACAACTTTCAGGAAATTGCCGCAGAATCCAGGTATGAAGCTCAAGAGGCAGCATCCAGGCATTTAAAATCAATTGTTGATCTCAACGGAGGCTGGGTTAGAAATGCGGAAACCCCAATCCCAGATGAGCCTGAAAAATTATCCTTCTTTCTAGGTCAGCTACTCCAAGCCTCCAACAAGATACGCCAAGAAATACTAGAGGAATCATCTCCCACAAAAAGAATTGAGCTATGCTTAATATTGCTCAAAAGAGAAGCTCGAAGCATTTCCAGCACCCTTAATATGGATCTGCTGTTCAAATTTAGCAGGAATTAAATAGATAATACCCAATGTCTATGAATCCAATACCCCTTCCCTGTGAAGGAAGTCGGCAAGGCGACTGATCCCTTCACTGATATCCTCTGGCTCATTGTACCCGTAGCAAAGCCTGATGTGATCCTGACCAGTTTCACCACTAGGAGAGTAGTTGGTGCCAGGATGAAATCCAACGTCAATTTCCGATACAGATCTTTGATGTAAAGCCAGTATGTCTGAACCTTCCTTCAATTTCACCCAAATATAAAGTCCACCATCCGGATTACTCCACTTGGCACTTGTTCCAAAATTTTCACCTAGAGCCGCCAACATAGCGTCTCTTTTTGTCCTTTGTATGCTATTTATTTCTTCAATATGAACATCTAAATATTTCCTGGCATAGTTTTCCACTGCCATAGCTGTAAATTCACTTACTCGCCCACTCTTTACACCCATGGCTCTATCCAAGATTAATTTTGGACCTGTCATATACCCCAGACTCATCCCTGGAGCGATAGTTTTCGAAAATGAACCCACGTAAATTACACTACTAGCATCATCCAGGTTAACTATGGAGGTAGGAAGATCTCCATCATATCTGTTATCAGCGTAACAATCGTCTTCTAATATGGGCACTCCATGTTTTTGAGTTACAGCCAACAGTTCTTTTCTTCGTTCTTCAGGAATGGTCCACCCTTGTGGGTTCTGGAAAGTAGCAATCAAATAAACAAACTTTGGTTTACGTCCCGATTTAATAGCAGCAGATATCGCTACATCTAATTTTTCCGGGTCCATACCTTTTTCATCCGAATCAACTCCCCTTATATCAGCAAAATGCCTTCGAAGAGTATTCAAGGTACCGCCATAGACAAAACTGTCGGTAATTGCTACATCTCCAGGATTCAAAAGCACTGTGCATATCATGTCAATTGTCTGACCCGATCCGTTCCCCAAAATGATGTCATCTTCCGAAACATATATATCTCGATCTCTTCCAATTTTTTCAGCGACATATTGCCTGAGAGGTGTATTGCCCTGAGGATGTGGGTAAACAGCCAACTCAGAACCTGATTTTCCTAATGCCTCTTTTAAGCATTCCAAAATTTCAGCATGTGGCAAAGACACAGGGTCAGGGTAAGCTACCGCAAAATCATATTTCCCCTTTTTGTCAGGGGTGACTCTTGTGGTCTTCGGTAAGTTATGTGCAAGCATGCTTCCAAAATCAAACGTCATAATATATCTCCTAAGTAAAATAGGGACATCCTTCAAAAAATGCTAACATCTATATCCAGAAAGTATCCCAGCCTTTTGAGGCAAACTAACCATCCTTCTTTAATAATCTATTTCGATACGCAATCTTTTATTTATTCGCCCTTTACTTTCATGCCCTACAACCCTTATTTTTCCAACTTCTCTCGTATTGTTAACGTGCGTTCCTCCATCAGCCTGCAAATCTAACCCCGATATGTCAACTATGCGCACCTCTTCAATAGCAGGAGGCAGTTTATTTATTTTCATCCTTATGAGATCTGGAATTTTAAAAGCTTCAATCCTGGGTAGATTAGATACTTTTATGTCTCTTTCTGATTTAACTTCCTTATTGACAAGAGTTTCCATCTCCGAGGCAAATCCTGAGGACATTTCAGCAAGTTCAAAATCCATACGGGCCCGGAGGGGTGTCATATTTCCACCAGTCACCTGGGCAGAATAGTCTCTCCAAACAACTCCACATAAAATATGTAGGGCCGTATGCGTTCTCATGAGTTGATAACGTTTCTCCCAGCTGATCTTAGCAACAACGATTTGACCAATGTAGGGAATTTCTCCAGTTACCTGATGGACCAACTTACTATTGATTCTAGAAACCTCGGAAACTTCTGATATCTCACCATCCCATTCCAATGTTCCTGTGTCGCAAGGTTGCCCGCCCCCTCCTGGATAGAATACCGTTTGATCCAACACAACCCCTGAGCCTACAATCTCTGTTACCGTAGCTTTGCACTCTCGTAAATAGCTATCCTCATAGCATAAAATTTCAGTCATATGGTCATGTTACCCCTTTAAGTATGCGGTTCTTCATTGGTAAATACGAGGCTTCCAGCCGCCATGAACATTCCTCCAACTCCTTGACAAAATGAGGTTTTAACTCCGTCGACTTGATGAGCAGCCTCTCCCCTAACCTGCCTTACCGACTCTTGAATAGCATACATTCCATACATGCCTGAATGGGTATAGGAAAGTCCTCCTCCATTTGTATTCATAGGCAGTTTACCTCCCGGGGATGTATTTCCTTCCTCAATATAAGACCCCGCTTCACCTCTTTTCACAAAACCTAAATCTTCCAGACCATATATCGGCAAATGGGCAAACGCATCATAGATCATGAGGTGATCTATATCGTTGTGAGTTACACCTGATTCCTCGAAGGCTTTTTTACTTGAAGTTTTAAAGGCCGCTGAGCTAGTCATATCATACATTTGACTCACTATCGGACTTTCAACAGATTCTCCTGTACCCAATATATAAACAGGTTTAGTTGGAAAAGACTTGGCCCTATCTGAGCTGGTGATGATAAGAGCCCCACCACCGTCAGTCACCAAGCAACACTCTAGTAGATGAAACGGGTAACAAATCATCCTGCTGTCAAACACATCTTGAACCGAAATTATATCCCCGTACATCGCTCTGGGAACTTTATTGGCCCATTTACGCTGCGCAACAGGAACGGAGGCCAGTTGCTCGTGGGTTAATCCCGTTTCCTGCATGTAGCGAAGTACACCCATACCGAATTGAGTAGTCGGACCTGCAACCCCATATATTGACTCAAACTGACCGGGAAAAGAACTATCTCTTCTCCCTCCTGACATAGAAGAAACATCCCCTATTCTTCCGGTTTGCTCCCCAACTCTGTTTCTTCCACTTTCGGCCATCGCAACCAACACCGTTTCACACAAACCACTCGCGATAGCTGCGACTGCGTGCCTCACATGAACCAAAAATGAAGTTCCACCAACCTGGGTATTATCAATCCATCTTGGCACAATCCCTAAGTAATGCGCCAAAGCTGCTGGATTCATGGTAGTGGCGATTCCATCAATTTCATTTTTATCTATTTCACAATCTTTGATTGCATTTACTGCTGCGTCAACGTGAAGTTGAAACGCTGTTTTATCAGGTATGGAACCTAACTCTGTAGTTTCCGAAGCACCCACTATAGCCGCTTTATATCTTAATGAATCCATATCTACCTCCCTATTTAGAATTTATGTGATGAAGGGCAATCTAGGCAGGTTCCCATTTAGGAATCGCAATGTCATCGTCGATATCTTCAAATACCACTTTCAATTTCATATCTAGCACAAGATTTTCAGGTGTATTTTCTATTCCCACTATATTGGTCATCATCCTAGGACCTTCCTCCAGTTGGATGATAGCAATTGCATAAGGGGCATCTTCTTCAAAACCTGGGACCGGGCGGTGGTTAATCATGTAGGAATAAAGGGTTCCCAGGCCTGCAGTTTTAAACCATTCAAGTTTGTCAGATAGACAATTCGGACAATTCATTCTCGGATAGAAAAAAGGGTTATCGCAACTCAAACATCTCTGTATCCACAGTTCATGTTTTTTTGCCTTCTCCCAAAAGACATCCGACTCTGGAGTAGGCACCGGAATTGGTTTATTATAACTAGCACTCATATGCACAATGCTCCTTTTCCTATATTTCACCGAATTCATAGTAAATTATTCGAAATGACTCAAAGCTCCTCGCCGATTGTATTGACGGTATATAGCTGAGGTCAATCCGCCATTAAAAAAGCTTAGCGATTAATCCCGAAATTGCCCAGCAAAATGTTAGAATCAAACGAAAGTCCTTTTTAAGGTCAATCCATATAGATTAGAGTGTGTTATGCCGCCCAAATCCAGCCTCTCGAAAAACATAGTGGTGAAAGGTGCTAGAGAACACAATCTGAAAAACGTAGATGTCACAATACCCAGAAATAAACTAGTCGTAATTACAGGGGTTTCTGGTTCAGGGAAAAGCTCGTTAGCTTTTGACACTATTTACGCAGAAGGACAAAGAAGATACGTAGAATCGTTGTCCGCATATGCACGTCAGTTCCTAGGCCGTATGGACAAACCAGACGTGGATTATATTGAAGGGTTGTCTCCCGCAATTTCAATCGACCAAAAAGGCACTTCGCATAATCCTCGATCTACTGTTGGGACAGTAACAGAAATATTCGACTACCTTCGCCTGCTTTTTGCAAGAATTGGTAAGCCACACTGTTACAAATGCGGAAGACCTGTACAGAGCCAGACCGTCCAACAGATAGTCGACTCAATTACAAGATTACCCATTTCCAGCCGGATCCAAATATTATCTCCCGTTGTAAGAAGAAGAAAAGGAGAGCATAAAGAAGTATTTGAATCTGCCAGAAAATCTGGCTTTGTGCGAGTACGTGTAAATGGTGAAATTAAAGATCTCAGCGAAAATTTCGAGCTGGATAAACAAAAATGGCACAACATTGACGTAGTCGTTGACAGGCTTGTGATCACCGAGAAAATGGACAAAGTCAGAATAAGCGATTCGACAGAAGCTGCCTTAAAACAAGCTGCCGGAATAGTCTTGGTAGATATTGCAGGAAAGGAGGAAATGATTTTTTCCGAGGCATTCTCTTGTGTCTATTGCAATGTCAGCGTTGGGGAAATTGAACCAAGAACTTTTAGTTTCAACAACCCGCACGGAGCCTGTGGAACATGCACAGGCTTGGGCTTCAAAATGGTTGTGGACCCAGATTTGGTGATCCCAGACAAATCAAAAACAATCGAAGAAGGCGGGATCGAAGGCTGGTCGAGGGGTGGCTCACTCTCGTCTTGGCACATGAGTCAATTAAATGCGTTATCAGAGGTCGCTACTTTTCGGGTAGATGTGCCGATCAAGGACCTAGAACCTGAAACATTGGCTGTGATAATGAACGGAACCAAAAACAAGGTGAAAATGTCCTACCGCAGTAGAAGAGGTAGAACGTTTAGATGGAATAGGCGTTTTGAGGGAGTGATTGGAAATTTAGAGCGCAGGTATGCCGAAACGGAATCAGACAACGTCCGGAAAGACATAGAGAGGTACATGACTTCTCTTCCTTGCCAAGACTGTAATGGACAAAGGTTAAAGCCTGAATCACTATCTGTGACAATCGGCAAAGACACCATCATGAATGTATCTGACAAATCCATAACCGAGGCTACCGAATGGATAGAGCAACTTGAAAATTCAAAAACTTTGTCCCACAGAGATAAATCAATAGCCTCGCAGATACTGAAGGAAATATCTGGAAGACTCCAATTTTTACTCAACGTAGGACTTGATTACCTAACTCTTTCACGCACTGCCTCGACTTTGAGTGGCGGCGAGGCGCAGAGGATCAGGCTTGCCACTCAAATTGGATCTGGGCTAATGGGAGTTTTGTATGTATGCGATGAACCTTCAATTGGATTGCATCCCGCTGACGACTATCGGCTCATAAACACACTAAAAGGCCTTCGCGATGTCGGTAACACCGTTCTTATAGTCGAACATGATGAAGCCATTATGAGGGCAGCTGACCACATTGTAGACTTGGGGCCTGGGGCAGGGGAACATGGTGGAGAAATCGTCGCCTCAGGGACTGTATCAAAAGTAATGAATTCAAAATATTCACTTACTGGGCAATATTTATCAGGAAAGAAGATTATAAAGACACCTGAAACCAGGCGCACATCCAACGGTAAATACTTGGAAATCAAAGGTGCAGAACAAAACAATTTAAATTCAATAGATGTAGCCATTCCCCTAGGGATACTTGTATGCATAACTGGGGTATCTGGATCGGGCAAGAGTACCCTTATTAACGAAGTCCTATACAAGAAACTTTCTCAACATTTTTACAGAGCCAAAGATAGACCCGGCAAATTTAAATCTATAGAAGGTCTCGACAACATTGATAAGGTAGTCAATATCGATCAGTCCCCCATCGGTAGAACTCCGCGTAGTAACCCAGCGACTTATACAGGCACATTTACCCCAATGAGAGAGTTGTTTTCGCAAGTTCCTGAAGCGAGAAGTAGAGGATATAAACCAGGAAGGTTTTCATTCAACGTCAAAGGTGGCCGATGTGAAGCATGCTCTGGAGACGGATATATAAATATTGAAATGCAATTTCTCCCCGACGTATCAGTCCCATGCGAAGAATGTTCCGGAAAAAGATATAACCGGGAAGCCTTGGAAATTGAATACCGCGGCCTAAGCATCGCGGACGTTCTACAGTCAACAGTGACAGAAGCACTGGATATATTTTCCAACATCCCTCGGATAAAAAACAAACTTCAAACCCTACAGGATGTTGGCCTGGGTTACATAAAACTGGGGCAACCAGCGACGCAATTAAGCGGTGGAGAAGCCCAAAGAGTAAAGCTTGCGACAGAGCTATCAAAAAGAGCTACAGGCAAGACACTATATATCTTGGACGAACCGACTACAGGACTATCGTTTGAAGATTGCGCTCAGTTACTCAAAGTGCTACACAGACTTGTTGACGCAGGGAATTCTGTCATATTGATTGAACACCATTTAGATTTGATAAAAAGCTCTGATTGGATCATAGATCTTGGTCCCGGAGCAGGAGATAAGGGTGGTAATCTTGTGTATGAGGGTACTCCTGAAAATGCCTCTAACAACAAAGGATCTCAGACAGGAAAATATTTAAGGCCCATATTAAATTAGGCCGTCTGTAACTAGAAGATATATTCCCTTGAATAGACGTGTACGGAATCCTCCTCATTGGCATATGAGTGGGGGGTATTCGCTTGAGATTGTTAGCCTGAATGCCATATGTTAGACTTGAGCCGGATTTCGGCTCCATTTTATGTGGAAAATATGGTTCCGACTAGACTGTGAGAATTGCTGAAAATAAAGTGAACGGAGGGTGCTAAACAAAAAGTCACCCCGGCAAAGGAGGAAATCTCTTGAAGTGGATTGATTA
>CEUY01059652.1_pt1 | contig 25180 bp, 23 predicted proteins | sample 361481 | NCBI WGS metagenome assembly CEUY01 (sample SAMEA2622737, study PRJEB7988) | marine metagenome | isolation source: saline water (ENVO:00002010), including | reverse complement strand
AACAAAAAATATATCATGCGCGCCATATGTCTGCACGAATTGTTATAGACGCTCATGATTTTGTACGATTTTCTAGGTCACTCCATGGTAATATTACACTTGACAAGTGTACACGCCTGAAAGACTATCTTGCCAATAATAGAGGCGACCTAAAATACGAAATAAATGGTATTCTGAATAAAAATGATCAATCTATTTTACAAGTTATCGTAAAAGGAGAAATAAACCTGCTCTGTCAACGCTGTCTTAGTGAGTTTGCGTATGCATTAAATTTAAAATCAGATTTGCTTCTAGTAAATAATGAAGAAGAGCTCTCATATCTTGACGAAGATGAATCAATAGAAGGAATTCTAGCCACCTCTGATATGGATATTATAGAGCTTATTGAAGAAGAAATTATTTTAAGTTTACCAATTTCCCCGCGTCATAAAGAAGATATATGTCCGGAAAAAGAATTAATTAATAGCTATAAATTAGAAAAGAAGCAACCTTTTGCTAAATTATCAAAACTAAAAAATCTACAATAAAGTATTAAAGGAGATTAGTATTATGGCTGTCCAAAAAAGTAAAAAATCACCATCGAAGCGTGGTATGCATAGATCTCATGACTTTCTGACTAGCCCTCCGCTAGCACTTGAACCTAATACAGGGGAAGTACATATGAGGCACCATATAAGCCCAACTGGTTACTATCGTGGAAAAAAAATTATCAAAACTAAAGATGATTAATTTCTAAGTTTACTGGTCTATAAACAATGAATTTCTCAGATTGGCTTATATTTATAAACGTTTAAATTGGATACTACTGTAGCCATAGACTGCATGGGTGGTGATCATGGGCCTAAAATAATTGTTCCTTCAGCTGTTGATTTTCTCCATCGCAATCCAACAACAAATATCATTCTGGTAGGAATACTAGATACGATAGAAGAAGAGTTACGTGCGCTTAATTTTTCTTCTAACTCTAGATTAAAATTATATGGCGCAAGTGAGGTGGTTGATATGGATGAATCACCATCACACGCTTTACGTAGTAAAAAAGACTCTTCAATGCGAGTTGCAATAGATTTAGTTAAAAACGGCACAGCTCAGGCCTGTGTTAGTGCTGGAAATACTGGGGCTTTGATTGCAACTTCTCGCTTTGTTTTAAAAACGATACCCGGTATTGATCGTCCAGCCCTAGCTGTAGTGCTACCAACTATTAATGGACATACATATGTTCTAGATCTTGGAGCCAATATAGACTGTAGCCCAGAACACCTCCTTCAGTTTGGCGTAATGGGTTCTGCATTGGTATCTTCTGTAGAAAATAAAAGTAAACCTAGCGTGGGGCTATTAAATATTGGAGAAGAAGCCATCAAAGGTAATGAAGTGACAAAGCGAGCTGCTGAATTATTACGAACTAGTGGAGTTAATTTTTACGGAAATATAGAAGGAGATGACATTTATAAAGGCACAACAGATGTGGTTGTATGTGATGGTTTCGTTGGCAATGTTGCTCTAAAAACTTCAGAAGGAGTAGCGCAAATGTTAGCTAAATACTTACGACAAGAGTTCCGGCGCAACCTTCTTACAAAATTAGCAGGTTTTGTTACTTTACCTGTTATCAAGGCCTTTAAGCGCAGAGTGGATCACCGTAGATATAATGGTGCAAGCTTACTTGGCTTGTGTGGAATAGTAGTTAAAAGTCATGGCTCTGCTGATAGCTATGCTTTTGGGTTTGCTATTAAACGAGCAGTTGAAGAGATTGAAGGTAAAGTACAGAACCAAATAAGTGAGCACATATCAGAATCACCCCATCCCTCTCTCCAAACCGAACCCTTATCGAAATAGGGATAACCATGGCACATTCAAAAATTATAGGCACGGGTAGTTATTTACCAGGAAAAATCCTAACTAATCAAGATCTTGAATCTATAGTTGATACCAGTGACTTGTGGATACGAAGTAGAACAGGTATTGAGCAACGACATATAGCAGCCGAAGATGAAATGGCAAGTGACCTAGCTGTTAATGCTTGTCTCAAAGCGATTGAATCAGCTGAAATTAATGTCAACAAAATTGATCTTATTATTGTTGCTACTACTACTCCAGATATGACTTTCCCGAGCACAGCATGTATTTTACAAAATAAACTTGGTATCAAAGATTGTGCTGCATTTGACGTACAAGCAGTATGCAGTGGTTTTGTCTATGCGCTTGCTACTGCAGATATGTTTATCCGCTCAGACAGATGCAATACTGCACTTGTGGTCGGTACTGAGATATACTCGCGCCTACTTGACTGGAATGATCGTAGTACCTGTGTATTATTTGGAGATGGAGCAGGTGCAGTCTTAATTTCGAAATCTAATCATCAAGGTATCCTTTCTAGTCACCTACATGCAGATGGTAGCCACTATAATACTCTTTCACTACCTGGAAACATTGCATGTGGAAAAATTCAAGGTAAGCCATTTGTTTCTATGGAAGGAAATACAGTATTCAAATTTGCTGTTAGAGTTATGGAAGAGATTGTTCATGAAGCTTTGTCCGAAAATAATTTACAAATATCTGAAATAGATTGGCTAATCCCTCACCAAGCAAATATCCGTATCATTAAATCAACAGCAAAAAAGCTTGGTTTACCTATGGATAAAGTGGTAACGACTATAGCTAAGCACGCTAATACCTCTGCTGCCTCTATCCCGCTTGCTTTGGATATAGCAGTACGTGACAAACGAATTCAGCCTAATCAATATATAGTGCTAGAAGGAGTTGGCAGTGGATTTACCTGGGGCGCGGTATTAATCCGCTGGTGAATATGAAATTTTCTTTTGTATTTCCTGGTCAAGGTTCCCAATCAGTTGGCATGATGAAAAGATATGCGGATCTTACAATAGTTCAGGATACTTTCTCTGAAGCATCGGATATCCTAAGTAATGATTTCTGGGCTATGGCCAATAATGGCCCGCCTGATATTCTTAATTTGACAACTAATACTCAGCCACTTATGTTGATATCAGGAGTTGCAATTTATCGCGCTTGGAAAAGTTTAGGAGGACCAGACCCTACATTCATTGCTGGTCATAGCCTAGGAGAATATACAGCATTAGTTGTTTCTGGGGTAATGAGCTTTAAAGATGCCCTATCAATAGTACAATTCCGTGGGAATGTAATGCAGCAAGCTGTTCCAGAAAAAGTTGGAGGAATGGCAGCTATTTTAGGTCTAGACGATGAAGCTATTAAAACAATATGTATTAATATTACAAGAAAATCCAAGAAAGAATTACTAGAGCCGGCAAATTACAACTCACCCGGACAAGTTGTTATTGCAGGTCATAAAAATGCAGTATTACGTGGTATGGAATTAGCTAAACAGAAAGGGGCAAAAATGACTGTTCTATTGCCTTTGAGCGTCCCATCACACTGCTCATTAATGGCTTCAGCAGCAAAAAAGATGAGCAAACGACTAGAAACGATAAAGATGCAGGCACCAAACATTCCTATCATTCACAATGCTGATGTAAAGCAACATAAAAATAGTATAGACATTAAAGATATCTTGGTAAAACAACTATGCATACCTGTTCGCTGGACAGAAACCATCAATTCGATTTCTACTGAGAACGTTACGCATATAGCTGAATGTGGCCCAGGCAAGGTATTGACCGGACTCAATAAACGTATCGCTAAAAATTTAAAAAACATATCATTAACTGATACTGAGGCGATTCATCAAGCTATAGATATCTTGAAATAGTTACAAATAGGTAATTAAAAAATATCCTAGAATTATTGCTTATCAACAAGTAAAATATTTTTATATCGTTAAATAAGAGGAATCATGTTACAAAATCAAATCGCTTTGATAACTGGCTCTAGCCGAGGTATCGGGAAAGCAATAGCTATAAAATTAGGTGAGGACGGTGCTACTGTGCTCGGCACTGCAACTACTGATGAAGGAGCTCAAAGTATCAGCCAGTATTTAAATAAGAATGGTATAAAAGGAGAAGGTATCGTATTAGATGTCAATGATACCAATCAAATTAAAGATAATTTTATAAAAATACGCAAAGAATTTGGTGAAATAACAGTACTTATTAATAATGCTGGGATCACTCGAGATGACCTATTGGTTAGGATGAAGGATGATAAATGGGATGAGGTAATTGAAACAAATCTTAAATCAATGTTTCGTCTTAGCCGTGAGGTACTGCGCTCCATGATGGCAGCACGTTCAGGACGTATCATCAATATAGCATCCATAGTTGGTTCTACTGGTAATGCTGGGCAGTCTAACTATGCTGCAGCTAAAGCTGGGATTCTCGGGCTTAGTAAATCATTAGCACGTGAAGTAGGTAGCCGTAATATAACCATAAATTGTGTTGCCCCAGGTTTTATTGATACTGACATGACTCGGGCTCTTTCTGAAAAACAACGTCAGGACTTACTCCAACATATTCCACTTAAGAGGCTTGGAAGGCCGGAGGACATAGCATCAGCTGTATCTTTCCTTGCTTCTCCTGCTGCCGGATACATCACAGGTGCAACTTTACATGTAAACGGTGGAATGTATATGGAATAACCATAAAAATATATGGCTTATCTATATTTCTATATGAATTAATAATTATGTTTTTGTTTATGCTATAAATTTGTTAAAATAACAAAGATTTGTTTACCCGGGAAAAGGAAGGGAGTTTAGATGGAAAAAGTTGAGCAGCGTATAAAAAAAATTGTAGCAGAACAACTTGGAGTAAATGAAGCTGAAATCAAAAATGAATCTGCATTTGTAGATGATTTAGGCGCAGATTCACTGGATACTGTTGAGCTTGTTATGGCCCTTGAAGAAGAATTTGAATGTGAAATTCCTGATGAAGAAGCAGAAAAAATACATACTGTCCAGCAGGCAATGGATTATATTAATTCCATGGCCAATTAATTACTTGTACTAATTTTATCCCATATTCGGAGTCAATTTGCCCAAACGTAGGGTAGTCATAACTGGAATGGGCATTATTTCGCCCGTTGGAAACACTATATCAGATGCCTGGGAGAACATCCTAAACGGCAAGTCTGGTATTACACAAATAACTCGTTTTGATGCATCTGCTTTAACTTCTCAAATTGCAGGAGAAATAAAGAACTTTGATGTCACTCAATATATGTCAAAAAAAGAAGCTCGTCGTATGGATATATTTATCCATTACGGTATGGCTGCGGCAATTCAGGCAATACAAGATGCTGACATTGAAAATGCTGCTGACTCAGGGATTGATACTAATCGAATCGGTATAAATATTGGGTCAGGAATTGGTGGCCTACCCATGATTGAAAAAACAGATAACCTCTATCTTAAAGATGGACAGAAAAAAATATCTCCTTTTTTCATTCCTAGTACAATCATCAATATGATTTCAGGAAATCTCTCTATCAAATATAATTTTAAAGGACCAAATCTTGCTATAGTAACTGCATGCACAACTGCAACACATTGCTTAGGCTCCTCTGCACGTATGATTGAATATGGAGATGTAGATCTAATGGTTGCGGGAGGTTCTGAGTCTTGTGTATCACCGCTTGCTGTTGGTGGATTTGCACAAGCAAGAGCCTTGTCAACAAGAAATAATGATCCAAGTACAGCGAGTCGCCCTTGGGATATTGATAGAGATGGTTTTGTATTAGGTGAAGGAGCCGGAATTCTAGTTTTAGAGGAAATGGAACATGCAAAGCGCCGTAAGGCTAGAATTTATGCTGAAGTAGTTGGTTTTGGTATGAGCTCAGATGCGAATCATATGACGGCACCTTGTGAAGATGGAGAAGGTGCTGCTCGCTGCATGACCACAGCACTTAGCAATGCAGGTATAAATGAGTCAGAGGTTAATTATATTAATGCACACGGAACCTCTACACAGCTGGGTGATATTGCGGAAACAATAGCAGTCAAACGTTGTTTTGGTACCTATGCAAAGAAATTAGTAATGAATTCAACAAAATCTATGACAGGGCATTTATTAGGTGCGGCAGGTGGTGTCGAAGCAATATTTACTGCTCTAGCAATACATCATCAAATAGCGCCACCAACAATTAATATTTTTAATCAAGACCCTCAATGTGACTTGGATTACGTGCCTAGAATTGCAAGAGAAATGAAAATTGAAGTTGGATTATCTAATTCATTTGGATTTGGCGGTACCAATGGGACACTAATTCTTAAAAAATTATAGTTTTTTTCTCTGCTTTAAATGCATACGCTAAAGCGACTTGTTTTTCTTATCTCTATTTTACTCCTTCTATTCTCAGGGTGGTTTTACTACTATGTCAGCATACCTATACAACTACCAAAGGTACCATACGAATTTTCAATCAAGTCTGGCAGTAGCCTAACAAATGTTGGAAAACAATTAGCTGAGTTAGATATCTTACCAAACACATGGTCTTTCGTTTTACTTTCACGCGTAATGGGATATGATTCTTCGCTTAAGGCAGGTAATTATAAGCTCTCCAAGAATATTTCTCCTGTTCAATTATTGGACATAATTACAATTGGAGATGTAAATATAAATCAAGTTAAAATCAGATTTATTGAAGGTTGGACATTTCGCCAGTTTAGAAAAGAGCTGAATAATCATGTTAGCATTCAACACGACACTCTAAGATTAAGTGATCAAGATATTCTGAAACTAATTGGTGCAAATGAAACTGCTGCAGAAGGACTATTCTTTCCCGATACTTATTACTTTTCTGAAGGGACTAGTGATATAACAATATTGAAGAGAGCCTATAATATCATGCACAATAAACTAACAGTGGCATGGGCTAAAGCAAACAAAAATTTACCTTTTGATACACCATATAAGGCATTAATTCTAGCCTCTATAATTGAGAAAGAAACCGGAAAGAATACTGATCGTAATAAGATCTCTGGTGTTCTTATAAACAGACTACGATCAAACATGTTACTACAAACTGACCCGACTGTAATTTACGGTATAGGTGAAAAATTTGATGGAAATTTGAGCAAAAAAGATCTACAAAAGGATCATCAATACAATACATATATTCGCCCTGGCCTACCGCCAACACCTATTGCTATGCCTGGACTGTCCTCAATAAAAGCAGCATTAAACCCAGAAAAAACTAAAGCCTTGTATTTTGTTTCCAAGGGAAATGGAGAGTCTCATTTCTCTAACACCCTGAAAGAACATAATCGTGCTGTAGCCAAATACCAGAGGAAGAAAAAATAATTCTTCTTTGGGAAAAATAGAAGCTCGAAGGATATGAAATTATCAATCTAATGAACCTTAGTATGCTAGAAAAAATTTACCTTCAGTTACTATATGGAGAAATCAACCATTACTGGAGTATGATCAGAAGGCCTCTCATTATTACGTGGCTCTTTGTCTATGATGCAGTTAGTACAATTATCAGAAAGCTTATGACTTAATAAAATATGATCAATCCGCATACCCATATTTCTTTGAAAAGCCATCATTCTGTAATCCCACCAAGTATAAGATCGATCAGGATGATCAAATAAATGAAAACTATCCACCAGTCCAAGCTTAAGCAATGCCATAAAGGCTTCCCGCTCTGAAGTACTACATAATACCTTTCCTTCCCATAATTTTGGGTCATGAACATCACGATCCTCTGGAGCAATATTAAAATCCCCCAATAAAATTAATTTGGGATATTTAATTAATTCATCCTGTAACCATTTATTTAAAGCAGTTAACCAACCTAATTTATATTGAAATTTCTCTGAATCTATACTTTGACCATTCGGAACATAAATACATATAATACGTATATCTTCATAAGTTGCAGCCAATACACGCTTTTGTGAGTCTATGAAATTAGGTATCGTCGCCACAAAGCTTCCACTCATTCTTTTGCTAAGTATAGCCACTCCATTATATGTTTTTTGACCAGAATAAATAGGATGATAGCCTGCATCTAGGATTGCATCTTTCGGGAAATTCTCATCTTGTGTCTTAGTTTCTTGTAGGCACAACACATCTGGCTGATTAATTTCCAACCAATTAATAACCTGCGGCAAACGAACTTTTAAAGAATTAACATTCCAAGTAGCAACTCTCATAATAAAATCTGTAGAATAAATAATTTATATTACAAATATAATCTAATATAAGAGGGTATAGTAAAATAAAACCATCTCATATGGTTACCCTCTTGGGTGATGCTTCGCATGCAATTGTTTTAGCCTTACACTTGCAACATGTGTATAAATTTGGGTGGTAGAAATATCAGAGTGACCTAGTAATATCTGCACAACACGAAGATCAGCACCATGATTTAATAAATGAGTGGCAAAAGCATGACGTAGTGTATGTGGTGACAAAGGCTTATTAATTCCAGCTTGAATTGCATGACGCTTAATAAGATGCCAGAAAGCTTGGCGCGTCATAGCAAATCCTCGAACTGTAACAAATAGAGACTCGGATACTTTCTCCCTTAAAAGCTTGAGGCGGGCCTCAGCCATATAACGATTTATCCAATTTAATGCCTCCTCTCCAAGAGGTGCAAGTCTCTCTTTTCCTCCTTTTCCCATTACCCTCACCACGCCCGTATCCAAGCTTATTTGCGCAATCTTTAAATTAACAAGCTCCGATACTCGTAAGCCACTAGCATATAGAACCTCTAACATTGTTCGATCACGTAGGCCTATTAATTGATTAACATCAGGTGTATTAAGCAGCAATTCTACATCCTTCTCAGTAAGGTCCTTAGGGAGATTACGCGGGAGCTTAGGAGCACTAATATTTAAACTTGGATCAGTCTGTATTTTGCCTTGCCGCAACAAAAATCTATAAAAACGTTTCAAACTAGATAATACACGACTAGTAGTATTTGCTTTAACTTTAATTGAAACTTTGTATGCGAGAAAATCTAGTAAATCTGCATGTCTTGCATCTATTAAATTTATATTACCAGACCTCTCTAACCACAAGCTAAATTGCCGCAGGTCATTACAATAACTATCTAATGTGTTTCGTGATAAGCCATCTTCAAGCCATAAAGCATCAGAAAACTCATCAATTAATTCTTCATTAATTTCAAATATCTTCATGATGTAGTAACCACCTCTTGATATCTAAGGGGAAGCCATCGCGAGCATTCATAAAGCCACCAATTTGACCATTTTTTGATATGACACGATGACAAGGTATAACTATTGGAAGGCGATTAGCTCCACATGCCTGCCCCACAGCGCGAGGAGCAGAATGCAATTTTACAGCTATATCAGCATAGCTTCTTGTGCTACCACTCGGTATTATTTTAATAGCCTGCCATACTCGGCGCTGGTGGTCAGTCCCGCTAATTTCTAATGACAAATCAAATACAAAATTGGGATTTACCAAGTATTCCTGTAATTGCTTACAAACTTCTTTAGCCAGTTTATTTTGAAATTCTAAGGGAGGTGTGTCAAGAGGCAGATAATCAATATCTGTCAATAAGTCACCACGAGTCCGAATACCTAATACGGCAAAAGGAGTGACTAGCCTTGCCTGATACTTATCAACCGAACTAAACTCTAAAATATTATGCGCTCTACCCATGGTTATAATATAACTCTATTATTTATCAATTTTGACTTTATACAGATAGCTCGGCGATAATTAGCAAATATTAAGCTTTCCAAGACATACTATAAAAATATCAATTATAGGAGCTAAGAGTGGAATTTAGCATAAAAAATGACAATCCAACAAAGCAGCATAGCGCTTGTATAGTAGTTGGTGTATTTGAAACTAGAATACTCAGTTATGCTGCTAAAATCTTAGATAAAAATTCTAATGGATATATCAGTAGTATATTGAAAAATGGAGATATGGATGGAAAGCTAGAATCCACTTTACTACTATACAATGTTCCTAATTCCAAAGGTAACAGAGTATTACTAGTTGGCCTTGGGAAAAAAAATGAAATTTGTGATAGAGAATATAGAAGCATAATACGTTCAACCTTCAATAAATTACATGATACTGGCGCCTCAAATGCATCACTTTATTTAATAGAACTGAGCGTAAAGAACCGGACTCTATCCTGGAAAATTTCCCAAACAGTAATTGATGCAATGGAGGGCATTTATCGATCTGATAAACTTAAAAGCAAACGTAGTAATAGCAAGCAGAAGCTACAAAAAATAACATTAAGCACAACAAAAAAAATTAATACTGTCTCCAGCAATGAGGCCCTGCAATATGGACTTGCTACAGCAGATGGCATGAATATAGCAAAAGATTTAGGAAACCTACCGGCAAATATATGTACTCCAACATATCTTGCAAAATTAGCTAGCAAGATGGCCAAAAAATACAAGCTTAAAGTTACCATTTTAACGCAAGAGAATATGGAAAAGCTTGGCATGGGTTCTCTACTATCAGTAGCACAAGGTAGTAATGAGCCTGCCAAACTTATTACACTTGAATATTGGGGACAAAATAAAAAAGAACGGCCATTAGTTCTAGTTGGTAAAGGAGTTACATTTGATACTGGTGGTATTTCCTTAAAACCCGCAGCAAGCATGGATGAAATGAAATACGATATGTGTGGAGCAGCTAGCGTATTTGGAACTATTACTGCAATTGCTAAATTAAAACTTCCTATAAATGTAGTTGGCATCATTCCTACAACTGAGAATATGCCTGGTGGCAAAGCTACAAAACCTGGTGACATTGTTACTAGTATGTCCGGCCAAACGATTGAAATACTTAATACTGATGCAGAGGGAAGGTTAATACTATGCGACGCATTGACCTATGCTGAACGATATAATCCTGAATTAGTAATAGATATAGCTACTCTAACTGGAGCTTGCGTAGTTGCACTTGGCCGTGTGGCAACAGGCCTACTTAGCAACGACAACAAACTAGCGAGTGAATTACTAAGCGCCTCTGAAGAAGCTGCTGACCGAGCTTGGCATTTACCACTATGGAGCGATTATGATGAACAATTAAGAAGTAATTTTGCTGATATGGCAAATATCGGGGGACGTGATGCAGGAACCATTACAGCCTCCTGCTTTCTTGCTCGTTTCACAAAAAAATATCGCTGGGCACACTTAGATATTGCTGGTACTGCCTGGCACTCTGGGAGCAAAAAAGGCGCAACTGGAAGGCCAGTACCATTACTTACAAAATTCTTGATGAAGCGTGCAACTAAGAAAATATCTAGAAAAAAAGCATGACCCTAATCGATTTTTATTCTGGATCTAATGACAAACTACATACCGCCTGTTGTTTAAGTGCTAAGGTGATACGGCAGAACTTTAAAGTAACAATTTATATTCCTGATACTACAATTGCAACACAGATTGATAAATTACTTTGGGAATTCTCTTCTACTGAGTTTATTCCACACTGTCATGTAAAAGATAATCTTGCACTTGAAACGCCAGTAACAATCAGCCAGAGTGAAGAACTGCTACCGCATGATAACGTTTTAATTAATCTACATGATCGATACCCTCCTTTCTTCAGCCGATTTCTTCGGTTAATTGAAATTTCTGAAACTACAAGTGAGGATACTAAGTCAGCAAGAAGACGATATCGTTTCTATAAAGATAGGGGATATGAAATCCGACATCATAAACTTTGAAACTACTAGATAAATCTAGAAAATTATTAAACTGTCACCTACACCACCTTCTCTATGAAAAGAAAAAATAAATTTTTATCGAAATATGATAAAAATAAGAAATTGAATAAGCTAGATAAGCTATCAAATAAAAATAGGAAAAAAACCAAAGCTATTGATGGGATCCCTACGCTTACTGAGAAAGTATTTTTTTCTCCTAAAACCTTATCAAGCCAATCTTCTCTTTCAATAACAAAAGAAGCATCACGCTCTATCTTTAAAGAAAAAAAAACAACTTTAGAAACATATACACAGAACTCATGTGCTAATGCTTTAAACCATAGATCACAAAGCAAGCATGTTACTAATAGTCATAAAGATAACGAAGAGATAAAAAAACTAAAAACAGCAACAAATAAAATCCATGAGTTTTCCGATATAATACAAGACCCTACAAAATCTCCAAATTTAATGAATCTACCTAAAACTTTTGAGCCTCAACCTATAGAAGAGCGATGGTATCAGATCTGGCAATCTGCCGGCTATTTTAAACCTAGCTTACCTGAGGCAATTGATAAAAATGGTGGCTCATATTGCATAATGCTACCGCCACCAAATATTACTGGTACTCTCCATATGGGACATGCATTCCAGCATACTCTTATGGATACTCTTACTCGTTATCACAGAATGTCTGGCGATAACACACTATGGCAACCTGGAACTGATCATGCCGGAATAGCCACCCAAATTGTAGTTGAGCGACAATTAGATAGCCAAAATATAGACAGACATAAACTCGGGCGCCAAGAATTTACTAATCGTGTATGGCAATGGAAAGAAAAATCGGGTTCTACCATTACCCGACAAATGAAGCGTTTAGGTGCCTCTTGTGACTGGTCACGAGAGCGATTTACGATGGATGAGGGATTATCACGAGCTGTTACAGAAGTATTTGTACGCCTTTACAAAGAAGAATTAATATATCGTGGATGTAGGCTTGTCAACTGGGACCCTGTACTACAAACAGCAGTTTCAGATCTAGAAGTGGTATCAAATGAAGAAAATGGTTTTCTCTGGCATATTTTATACCCATTCAAAGATGGGTTAAATCAAACTGATGGGTTAATTGTTGCCACTACTCGCCCGGAAACAATGCTAGGCGACATGGCTGTAGCTGTACATCCAGATGATAAGCGGTACCAACACCTTATTGGAAAACAAGTGAGCCTACCACTTTGCCAACGTAGCATCCCTATCATTGCAGACACTCATGTAGACCCAAGTTTTGGAACTGGATGTGTAAAAATTACCCCTGCTCATGATTTCAATGATTATCAAATTGCGCAACGTCACGATCTTACTGCACAAAGCATCCTCACACTAGATGCAAAGATTAATAATTTTGCACCAACCGAATATCAAGGTCTTAATCGTTTTAATGCCAGAGAAAAAATTATTTCTGATCTAAAAATACTAGGGCTACTAGTTGAAACCAAACCACATAAACTTATGGTACCGCGCAGTGACCGCACTAACTCTATTATAGAACCAATGCTCACTGACCAATGGTATGTGTCGATGAAGAAAATGGCTAAAAGTGGCCTCGATATAGTAGCAAATGGAGAAATAAAATTTATTCCAGAGAATTGGACCCATGTTTACAATCAATGGCTAGAAAATATTCAAGACTGGTGCATTTCTCGCCAACTATGGTGGGGACATAGAATCCCAGCCTGGCATGATAAAGATGGAAATATTTATGTGGCTCACAATCTAGAAGAAGCTCAAAAACAAGCAGGAAATCGTACCCTTGTTCAAGATGAAGATGTTTTAGATACTTGGTTCTCTTCAGCATTGTGGCCATTTTCTACACTAGGGTGGCCAGAAAAAACGAAAGAACTTAAAACTTTTTTACCAACATCAGTACTAGTTACCGGATTCGATATAATTTTTTTCTGGGTAGCCCGTATGATCATGATGTCGCTACATTTCACAGGAAAGATACCATTTAAGGAAGTGTATGTGACTGGCCTAATTAGAGATTCAGAAGGCCAAAAAATGAGCAAATCGAAGGGTAATGTGCTTGACCCATTGGACATTATAGATGGAATAGCTCTACCAGATTTAGTTGCTAAGCGTACTACCGGGCTTATGAACCCCAAACAAGCAAATTCTATTAAAGAGAAGACAAGGATGCATTACCCAGAAGGCATAACTGCATATGGTACTGATGCGCTACGCTTCACTTTTGCCAGTCTTGCTTCGCATGGAAGGGATATAAAATTTGATTTAAAGCGATGTGGAGGCTACCGAAATTTTTGCAATAAATTATGGAATGCAACTAGATATGTAATAATGAACTGTGAGGGAAAAGATATTGGACTAGATCAAAATTTACCTTTAGAACTTTCTGTCGCAGATAAATGGATTATAGGGCGTCTACAACAAGCAGAAAATATAGTAGAGAAATCGTTTCATAATTACCGTTTTGACTTGGCAGCACGTGAGATATATGAATTTGTTTGGGATGAGTACTGTGACTGGTATCTTGAACTTGCAAAAGTCCAATTAAATGAGAATAATCAAGCAGTACAACGTGCTACCCGCCATACATTAGTAAATGTGTTAGAAATAATGCTACGGCTAGCCCACCCTATTATTCCTTTTATTACTGAAGAATTATGGCAAAAAGTATCATCATTAAATGGAAAGAATTCAGTAAAAAGCATTATGCTGCAGCCATATCCGAGAGCTGAATTAGCGCGTACAAATAAAAAATCTATGGAGAAAATCCATATACTTAAGGAGATAGTTAGCGCATGTCGTACTTTACGTAGCGAAATGCATTTGTCCCCAGCAACAAGGGTTCCTTTATTAGCTACGGGAAATCAGAGTACTTTAACTGAATTTTCTCCCTATTTAATAGCATTGATAAAGTTATCTAATGTAGAAATAATTCAAGGCGAGTTACCAGATGCAGGTGCACCAGTTGCGGTCATAGATAAATTCAGGCTTATGCTAAGAATAGAAATAGATAAGGATAAAGAGCGTAAGCGACTAACAAAAGAAATAACACATATTAAATTAGAGATTACAAAATCTGAGGAAAAACTTTCCAACTCTAATTTCATGAAGCGTGCGCCAATAAAAATAGTCACACAGGAAAAAAATCGCTTGTCTGATTCAAAATCAAAGCTTAAAAAAATAGCTAAACTACTACAGAATTTGAATGAAACATAGGCTGTGCTAGCCCAAATTATATTATTTCTTAAATAGGACACATATCAAGATATCTTATGGATTTTCTACCTATTTTTATCAATATCCGAGACCGCAACTGTCTTGTAGTAGGTGGGGGTAAAATTGCTGCTCGAAAAATTGATTTGTTATTAAATACTGGAGCATGTATTACTGTAGTTGCTCCAGACATTAATAAAGAGCTACTTAAGAAAGCAAATCAGGGGGTTTTTATTTATCGTGCTGAATCTTTCACCCCAGACCATATTAAGAATGTATCACTCGTAATCGCTGCAACCAATAATCTAAGAATAAATAAAGAAGTTTCTGAAACTGCCCAGAAACTTGGTATTCCAGTAAATGTAGTTGATAATCTTGACTTATGTTCTTTTATTGTACCCTCTATCCTTAACCGTTCCCCCGTTTTAATTGCAGTCTCAAGTAGTGGGAAATCTCCTGTGCTTGCAAGGCTATTAAGAGCTCACCTAGAAACCATAATCCCTGAGGCATATGGACGTATAGCAACCTATGCTGCCAATTTTCGTGAGCGTGTAAAACAACATTTTTCATACCCGGAAAGGCGCCGTTTATTCTGGGAAAAAGAATTGCAAGGCCCGTTTGTAGATATGGTGCTTGCTGGTAAAGATGAGGCCGCACAAAATTATTTAGAACAATCACTATGTAATGAAACAGATGAGACGCCAACTGGAGAAGTTTATTTAGTAGGTGCTGGTCCTGGAAACCCTGACCTTTTAACATTTAGGGCCATGCGCCTGATGCAGCAAGCAGATGTTGTGGTTTATGACCGTCTAGTCTCGCCAGAAATACTCAATATGGTGCGCCAAGATGCGGAACGCATCTATGCGGGTAAGGAACATAGAAACCACTCTATGTCACAAGAATCCATTAATGAATTACTCGTGCGATTAGCAAAAGAAAATAAACGAGTCCTACGATTAAAAGGAGGTGATCCTTTTATTTTTGGTCGAGGTGGAGAGGAAATTGAATCACTAGCTAACTTCGGCATTCCATTTCAGGTAGTCCCTGGTATAACAGCTGCTTCTGGAGTAGCAGCTTATGCAGGAATTCCCCTTACACATCGCGACTACGCCCAATCGTGTATTTTTGTAACCGGCCATTTGAAGAATAATAATGTAGATCTTGATTGGCCAGCATTAGTAAAACCAAATCAAACTATTGTAATTTACATGGGGCTGCTTGGCTTATCAGTGCTATGCAACAATCTTATCTCTAACGGTCTGCCAGAAAGAACACCTGCTGCTATAATTCAACAAGGTACCACACGCAATCAACGAGTATTAATTGGCTCACTAGATACCTTGCCGGGCCTAGCACACTCTTCAAATCTTACTCCTCCAACACTCATAATTATTGGAGAAGTAGTAAATCTACATCAAAGCCTGACATGGTTCGACTCAAAGCATGATCCGAATGCTAATAACTATTCATCTTTTAAAAAATAATTAGTAAACATTAGTACTATTTATTTTTTAAAATATAAGTGCCAGATACACTAAAATAGAGTGGCATTTATTTATTTGGCTGCGGTGTGATACGTAAATATGGACGGGGAGCACTATATCCTTTGGGGTATTTCTGCTTGATAGTTTCTTCATCCTGAATGGTTAATGGAATAATAACATCATCACCATCACACCAATTACCGGGAGTTGCTACTGAATAATTATCAGTTAACTGTAATGCGTCAATGACACGCAAAACTTCTTTAAAATTACGTCCAGTACTCATTGGATAAGTGATAATAAGGCGCACTTTCTTTTGAGGATCAATAATAAAAAGAGAACGCACTGTCATAGTATCTGATTGATTAGGATGAATCATGTCAAATAAATTTGCTATCTTCCTATCTGCATCTGCAATAATAGGGAAACTGACTGTAGTACATTGAGTCTCTTCAATATCTTTAATCCATTCTATATGGCTATCAGCAGAATCAACTGATAACCCAATTGCCTTAACATTTCGTTTATCAAATTCTGATTTAAGCTTAGAAGTTAATCCAAGCTCTGTTGTACAAACGGGTGTGAAATCAGCTGGATGAGAGAATAATACCGTCCAAGAATCTCCAGCCCATTCATAAAAATTAATCTGCCCAATAGATGAGTTCTGCTCAAAATCCGGTACCACATCGCCAAGGTGTAGAGTCATGACAACCTCCATATGATAGATGAATGACTTATTAAATATAATCTGACTAGCTCAAGGGTTCAACCCGTTATTATAGATTCCCTAAATTTCTATACAATACTTATGCACCTACAAATAATACCCCTAAATCATATAAAGTCACATTAATTTATTGTGAGTAGCATTTTTAGGAGATTTAGGACCTAAGATAGTCAATAAATTATTATTTGCTAAATATATTTAGGGGAACAAGCTATATATCTATTTTCTAAATTATATTTAGTATCATAACTATGAATAAAACAGTATCTAGCAAGCATAGATTCCATTGACATAAATCCTATGCTTTGCTACGCTAATACAATAGGTTATTAGGATGTAAAATACAAAATGTACAGAGCACTAACATAACTAAATATTTCATAAATTATCAATAATATCAGCTATAAATGCGGGATGAATACATGCAGTATAGAGGTTAAATCTCCTTCCCAAACATAAATTAGTAATAATACTTACTCTCGATTATTTATACAGGAGAAGAAAATTATGACACCAGGTGAAGTTATTGTAGGTGAAGGCAATATTGTATGTAATGCCAACCGCAAGACTGTGAAAGTAAAAGCTACAAATACAGGAGACCGACCAGTTCAAATTGGATCTCATTTTCATTTCTTTGAAGTAAACAGAGCAATTAGCTTTAACCGGGAAGATGCAATTGGCATGCGTTTAAATATTCCAGCAAGTACAGCTGTACGCTTTGAACCAGGTGAAGAAAAGGAAGTGGAACTTGTTGAAATTGGTGGAGCTCGAGCTGCCTTTGGTCATAATGACCTTGTAAATGGTAGCACAACAGAAGATGCTAATAAAAAAGAAGCTATGCAGCTTCTAAGAAGCAAAAACTTTAAGGATAAATAATTATGAGCCTAACAATCAGTAAAAAGAATTATGCTAATTTATTTGGGCCTACTACAGGTGACAAGGTACGATTAGGGGATACAGATCTATTTATTGAAATTGAAAAAGATCATAATACTTATGGTGATGAATCAAAATTTGGTGGTGGGAAAAGTATTCGTGATGGTATGGGTCAATCTTCTACTGCAACAAGAGAGGAAGGTGTTTTAGATCTAGTTATTACTGGTGCGATTATAATTGACCACTGGGGGATTGAAAAAGCTGATATTGGCATAAAAGATGGGAATATTGTTGGTATTGGCAAAGCTGGAAATCCAGATATGATGGATAATGTGTCTCCTAATATGATAATTGGGGCTTCTACCGAGGTACACGGAGCATATGGACTCATAGCTACGGCAGGTGGAATGGATGCACATATTCATTTTATTAGCTCTACACTAATTGAGACTGCCTTATACAGTGGCATAACAACTATGATAGGTGGTGGTACTGGCCCTGCTGATGGGACTAATGCAACGACTGTCACTCCTGGGAAATGGAACATCCAGAAAATGCTAGAAGCATCTGAAGCCTTCCCTATGAATCTAGGATATTTTGGAAAAGGAAATTGTTCTACTGAAGCTCCTTTAGTAGAACAGGTTGAAGCAGGCGCATGCGGCCTTAAGATTCATGAAGATTGGGGATCAACACCTGCTGTTATTAATGCTTGTTTAGATACCGCGGACAAAATGGATGTTCAGGTTGCTATACATACTGATACTTTAAACGAAGCTGGATTTGTTGAAGATACTGTAGCAGCAATTAATGGCCGAGTGATACATACATTCCATACAGAAGGAGCTGGTGGAGGACATGCGCCAGATATAATAAAAGTTGCAATGTATCCGAATGTTTTACCTTCTTCTACAAACCCAACTCGCCCATATACTGTAAATACATTTGATGAGCATATGGATATGCTCATGGTATGTCACCATCTAAGTAGAAATATACCTGAAGATGTATCTTTTGCTGATTCTCGTATTCGTCCAGAGACAATGGGAGCAGAGGATATACTCCATGATCAAGGTATCTTTAGTATGATGTCATCAGATTCTCAAGCAATGGGCCGTGTAGGGGAAGTAATTTGTCGTACATGGCAGACAGCCGATAAAATGAAAAAACAATTTGGGCCGCTGGATGAAGATAAAAATAATGGTAATGATAATTTCCGTGTTAAGCGGTATATTGCAAAATATACTATTAATCCAGCAATATCTCACGGTATTGGGCAATACATTGGATCAATTGAAGTTGGTAAAATGGCTGATATTGTTTTATGGAATCCAACAATGTTTGGTGTCAAACCAGAGCTTATCATTAAGGGTGGAATGATAATAGCAAGTAAAATGGGGGATGCTAACGCATCTATACCAACACCTCAGCCAGTGATTTACCGGAAAATGTTTGGTGCTTATGGGGGCGCTTTATTTAAGACATGCGCAACTTTTGTTTCTAAAGCCTCAATAGAAAAAGGAATTGTGGCAGAATATGGACTACAGAAAAAAATATTGCCGGTTTCTGGCTGTAGAGATATTGGAAAAAAAGACCTTATACACAATGATAAAACTCCTGAGATTGCTGTAAACCCAGAGAATCATGAAGTTAAGGTTGATGGTGAAGTAATATCAAGTGAACCAGCAGAAGAAATATCATTAGCACAAAGGTATTTCTTATTTTAATAAATCTATAAATTTTATACTTTTAATATTGGTGATAATATGCATTTAACGCCTCGTGAAATTGAAAAATTAATGCTGCATAGTGCAGGAGAATTGGCAAAAAAAAGAAAAGCAAGGGGAGTAAAACTAAATCACCCTGAATCTATTGCTTTGATTTGTAGTGAATTAATGGAAGCTGCACGTGACGGAAAAACTGTTGCACAATTAATGCAATTAGGTGCCACGTTCCTAAAAAAAGAAGATGTTATGGAAGGCGTATCAGAAATGATACATGATATACAAATAGAAGCTACCTTCCCAGATGGAACAAAATTAGTTACAGTACACGACCCAATTCGATAATATTAATAATTAAAAATAGTATCTTTTGATTAATTTAGTATCTTCGAGAAGATGAATTGTAGCAATACAGAGACTGTGATACTAGTTATTGCTACAATTTTAAGTATGTGTACATAAATTTTAATAAAAATACCATGAAATAATATTATTAGCCTGAGGGCTATAACTAGAAACACAACCTACCTCCTTCTTGATTTTTCGTACATTGTACACAAACTCACTATTTCAAATTCTGAGGATTCTCGGAATAAACTTTTAGCAAATAGAATAAATAAGTCATATTTTCGATATAAAGTAATTATTTATTGCGCATATAATATTATTCTAGAATAAGATTATTATGATTATAAAACAAATACTTGGAAATAAATCTAATATGGATTTAACTAACCTAGAAATAGATTATCTAGAGTTAGAGTGGTTCGAAACATCCAAACGGATCCAAAGTAGAACTACTGTAAATGGAATACCAGTCTCTATAAAATTCCTACGAGAAGGCCAATATTTATCTCAAGGAGACATCTTATTTAGAGACGATAAAAAAGCTATCATGATCAATATCAGAGAATGTGAGGTAATAGTAGTAAATCCTACATCTCTGCTAGAAATGGGTACAGTATGTTATGAGATTGGAAATAAACATGCCCCTCTATTTATTCAAAATAACCAAATATTAATTCCCTTTGAAGAACCTTTATTTAAATGGCTTACTGCTAGCGGATATCACCCTCTAAAAGAAACTAGACAATTAAATAATATGCTTAGATCAACACAAGCTTCACATTCTCATTCTCATCAACATAGGAATGATTACAAACAACCAATATTTAATAAAATTATAAACTTAGCCTCAAAGTACTCAAATGAAAAATAATTTTATTGGAAGCCTATTACATTTATCTGACCCAACACTACCAATTGGCGGTTTCTCACATTCTCATGGACTAGAAACTTACGTACAGCTAAATATCGTACATGATATAGCAACAGCTGAATCATTTATTATTGAAAATTTGAAATCAAATATTAAATATAATGATGCTTCCTTTGTACGTCTAGCTTATGAAGCTGCCGCAAGCAATGATCTAAATGAAATAATTTTATTAGATCAAGAATGTACAGCACTGAAAAGCGCTAAGGAAATTAGGTTGGCAAGCCAAAAATTAGGGATAAGGTTAATTAAAATATTTAAGAGATATAAAGAATATAAATTAATAGAGAGATATGAAGCTGCAATTGCAAAAAATCAAGCTTCCGGGCATTATTGCGTCTCCTTTGGTATTTATGGCTTTCTACTTGGAATACCGATAGAAGAAACATTATATGCTTACTATTACAATACAGCTATAGGACTGGTTACTAATAGTGTAAAGCTAGTTCCATTAGGACAATTAGATGGACAGGATATTATGTTCCGCCTTCAGAATTTGTTAGAAAAACTTGTATCAGAAACTTTAATTATAGATAAATCTCTAGTGGGCATGTTGGATACAGGACTAGATATACGTTGTATGCAACATGAGAAATTATATTCACGCCTATACATGTCTTAAATTTCATTATGAAAATTGGAGTAATAGAAAATGACAGAAAATAAGAATCGAACATACATCAAAATTGGCATAGCTGGGCCTGTAGGCTCAGGTAAAACAGCCCTCATAGAAAGGCTAACGCGCAAGCTACAAGATAAATACAGCATTGGTGTCATTACTAACGACATATATACGAAAGAAGATGCAGAATTTCTAACAAAAAACAGCATTATGCCTAAAGAAAGAATAATTGGAGTAGAAACAGGAGGTTGCCCCCATACTGCTATCAGAGAAGATGCAAGCATGAACCTTGAAGCTATTGATGAAATAGCCAATCGTTATTCTGATGTAGAGATTGTGTTGATTGAAAGTGGAGGTGATAATCTTTCTGCAACATTTAGTCCAGATTTAGCAGATGTAACAATTTTTGTGATTGATGTTTCAGGGGGAGAAAAAATACCGAGAAAAGGAGGCCCTGGCATTATAAGATCAGATTTACTTGTAATCAACAAAATTGATTTGGCACCTTATGTTGGTGCAAATCTGGAAATTATGGAATCAGATGCCAAAAGAATGCGTAATGGTAGCCCCTTTGTGTTTACTAATCTAGTTACTAATGATGGTTTAGAAAATGTTATTAGATGGATCAAAAAATATGCTCTTCTAGAAGATAAAGCAGAAGAACCGAATTTATTAAGGTAAGAATTATTTTGAAGCACCCTATTCAATCTCTTGTTAAAATTTTAATAGCAATTTCTTTATAATATATTAGATATAGGCGTTGTATTAATTATCTTTGATTGATAATTAATACAATCTCTTCAAAGATAATATTGATACCTAAAATCTATACCCATCTCGTAATTCGATAATTTTTTAAAATTTCTGTCCCTAGTTTCTAAATATTCTTGCTCTACCTGCTATCTCTCATTCTTACACTAATTAAATAAAAATATATCTATAAAATCTATATTTATATTCTAGTAACTAAAAATATTAGAGAAATAAATTTATATAGAAACAAGAAAAAAAAAACCGAAACCTATTAGGTTTCGGTTTTTTTAAGAAGGGTAGAAAATTTTTGTTATATTTGTAGTTGGAAAGCAACCACGAATTTATCAATCTTAGCACCCGTTGCACCTGAAGCGTAGTTTAAGCCTTTGGTGTAAAGATCACCATGTTGATAGTAACCTGATATACGAGCATTATGACCATCTATCACGTAATTAACACCGCCTTCTATTTCTTCACGCTTTGAGCTATTATCTGGCTGGATACTAGTAAACCTACCGTAAGGCTGGAAGCGTCCTATCCCGACTTTATGTGGAATCAGATATAAACCATACATTGTCCATGACTGACCTCTGAAAACACACATACAGTTACCATCTGTATTTGCTGCATCAGCATATTCTGCCCAGAATCTTTTATATTCTGCATTGAATGTAATCACACCCATATTATTATCAAGTGGTTTTTCAAATAAAAGATCAGTTACAAGACCAGTAAAGTCTGCTCTATTACCGAATGAACCGGCACCATCTTTCTGATGATTAACACCAACTGCTATTGCTAAGATATCACCTGCACCACCATAATAAGTTCCGCTTGTATAGTAACCTGGATTTTTCTCAGGATTTAAGAAGTTATAAGTAAGACGACCGGTATAACTTGCAGCATTTGATTGATTAGGCCCTTTTCCTGATGTTGACCTTGTTCCGTTAAATACACCAACTGAGTATTGTAACGTTCCTGTCCCCATACCCATTGGCTGTGGCACATCTAAATCACCAAAGAACACAATACCATCATCACGACCATACATACCACCACCAGCATTATTACCTATACTGCTATTACCATAGTTACCACTATAATCTTGTGGGAAAAAAGGTGTCTTAAATCCATCAAAAGTTGCATGGTAATATGGACCATTTAACTCACCACGTTCAGTATTGGCAAGTGTACGACCAGCCCACAGGTTGATATATCGATTAAACTCAAACTTAGCAATTATATCGAGAATTCCTATCCCAGAATTATCACCAAATCCACCAAGCCCTTGACCGCCACCACCATCATATGTTTTTGAGCAAGCAAAACATTCTGTGTTGAAGGTGAATTTAACATATTTATGAATTTGCCCGTCTATGTATATACGAGCGTTATTGATACCAAATCCAGCACTGTAATCTGTTCCATCAGCAGATGCATCCTGTGCAGCAGTAAAACCACCACGGAAACCCATTCCTATACTGATCCACTTAGTATCATCAATTGTTATTTTTCCGCCAGCATATGCGCTTGGCAATGTGGTAGCCATGCCCGCAACTATTGCGACCGCAACTCCTGTATGTAATAAATTTCTCCTAATTTGATCAAACTTCATGGTGAAGCCTCCCTATGAGTAATAAAAACAAATTAAACTCGCTACCCTTCATTTGAAACTTTTAACTACATACCTCTCCTCAAAATTATAAGGATTAGAGGAATTGTGCCTAAGATATTCATATATAGCAAGGATAATTTTAAAATTTTTCAAGTAAATCTTTTAAAAGTGTTGCATTTCTACAACATTTAATCGTGAAGCCCCTATTTTAATACAATGTAGCCTATAGATATAAAATTAAACTTTAAACTTGCCTCGAGAATCTTTTAGTGTTGTAGTTCGATTAAACACCGCCCTGCCTGGCCTCATATCTTTCTTATCAGCCACAAAATAACCATTACGTTCAAATTGAAAGGATTCCTCTGGCTGCGCTTTATCTAAAAAAGGCTCTATATAAGCAGATATAATCTTTTTAGAGTTCATATTTAAAAGTCTTTTATAGTTCCTGCTACTTATATCTGGACGAGCATCCAAAAATAAATGATCAAATAGTCTTACTTCACTCTTTAGCGCATATTTAGATGAAAGCCAATGAATATTTCCTTTAACTCTACGTGCTTTAGATCCAGCTGTTCCACTTTTGCTACTAGGATCATAGCTACAATGGATCTCTTCAATCTCATTATTAGCATTTTTAATTACTTTTTCACATTTTATAATATAAGCATAACGCAGACGTACCTCTATTCCAGGTGCAAGTCGAAAATAACCTTTTGATGGAATCTCCATAAAATCATCTCGTTCTATATAAATTGTTTTAGTCAGCAGTAGAGTACGGTTTCCTTTCTCTGGTTTTTGTGGATGATTAGGAACAAGACATTCCTCCTCATAATGATCTGGATAATTAACTATAACTAGTTTTAGTGGGTTCAAAACAGCAATACGACGTTGCGCTCGCACATTTAGATCTTCTCGTAAACAATTTTCAAGCACATCTATACCAATCCATGAATCCGACTTACTAACGCCAATGCGCTCAGAAAACAAACGAATCGAAAAAGGTGTATAACCACGCCGGCGTAATCCAGCTAGCGTAGGCAATCTGGGATCATCCCAACCCTCTACAAATCCTCCCTCCACTAATTCTATCAAGATACGTTTACTCATCACAGTATGAGTAAGATTCAACCTAGCAAATTCAATTTGCTGCGGATGGCATGAAATTTTGTCCTTTAATTGCGTTAAAATCCAATCATAAAGAGGACGATGATCTTCAAATTCTAATGTACAAACTGAATGAGTAATATTTTCTATAGCATCAGAAATGCAATGAGTATAAT
>CEUY01007560.1_pt1 | contig 25189 bp, 26 predicted proteins | sample 361481 | NCBI WGS metagenome assembly CEUY01 (sample SAMEA2622737, study PRJEB7988) | marine metagenome | isolation source: saline water (ENVO:00002010), including | reverse complement strand
CATAGAAAAAAGAGGCACTAAGTGCCTCTTTTTTCTATGCTGTTTTAATTGGCTGCTGATGGCAATTTAATTTCTGCTGCAGACGCATCTGCCTTCTTGAAGTCGTCATCATTGAAGCCATAGAGCCCTGCACCTCCAAGTAAAATGTCTTGTGCAGTTTTCATATTCGCTTCTCCTAGTCCCTTATATCTTGTAAAAATAAAGATGTCGGGATCTCATGGCCAAGTTTTAGGCTTTTCGCTTTGTCGTAAACTACTTTCCCAACTGCCGCAAATTGCAGACCTTGATTGCCTGCATTCAAGTAAAGGGTAATATCCTCACTGGATGTCCTTCCCTCTACTGTTTGTGAAACTAGATCAGTAAAAGTCGGATATGTGGAAGAAGCAATTTGTTCCATCCTCAACTGAGATGAAGGTAAGCGATTCATTTCCTCTTCGTTTCCTGCGACAAATGCGACGGGACTATGCCCTCGTCCATACTGAATACGGGGATCTTCAGCTAGTTTGGCACCTCCAATTCCTTGGCGAATTACAACTTTAGCTCGATTAAAGGTAGTTTCATCCAACTCATACCCACCTAAGTTAGTAATATGCATGCCTGGTTCTAACCATTCTCCTTTAAGGACAGGCCTCATTGAATCTGTACAAGTGGACACGATGTCTGCTCCTCGTACCGCTGCTTCAGGGTCGTCTACGGGCTCAACTTCAATGTTTAATGAGTCCATCATTTCAGCTGCATAGGCTTCTCTGTTCTTTTTTGTAGGACTATAAACTCTTACTTTTTCGATTGGTCGTTCGTTACAGAAAGCTTTGAGGTATGTCCTCGCCATTCCTCCTGAACCAAGCATCCCTACAACCTTGGAATCTTCCCGGGCTAAATATCTTACTCCAAGCCCGCCTCCTGCCCCTACCCTGGCGTGCTGTAATTCCCCGTCGTTAATAATGGCTAAGGGCTCTCCATTTTGTGTACTGAAAAGCATTATCAATCCACAGTAGGTACCAGGCTCTACGCAATGTTTGTCCTCAGTCCAATTGCCATTTTCATCTTCTGGCCAAGAAACAATGTCGGATTTCATCCTAATGGCAAACACCCCTAAGTCTTTGCTAGCGCCTTCCATGGTGCCCCATCGGTAATAATCTTCGGTTCTTCCTGTTGGTACGTACATGTCAATTCGAGGGCGATGAATTGCTGCTCCATCTATTAATCCTCTAAATGCATCGTCCTGCGAGTTAATTGCTTCATCAATCGAAAGGACTCGTCTTACAACTTCGTTGTCGATAAATAACATAATTTCCCTCCATTTAAGCCAATCCAAAATCGGTCGTATAAAGATTTTCCAGCTGCTCTAGCTGAGTTTGGGTGAACGGCTCGTGCCCTACGCAGGATACAGCCTCGTTTATTTGGGTCAACTCCGAAAACCCAACAAGCACAGTTGAGACTTTAGGGTTCATCAGGGCAAACCTGATGGCAACCTGTGCCAGAGTTTCGGAGTCGTCTTTCTTTAGGAAATGCAGTGCATTTGCTCTTAACGCATTTTGCGCGTAGGAAGGGTCAGAGCTTGGTCCGCCTTGATTCAATTCATGAGGAGTAGCGTCACCCGATAGCGCACCTGCCTCAAGCACTCTTAAGATTACTGTTCCTATTCCTTTCTCAGACGCTTTACTTAAGATTTGCCCATAGTCATGTTGTGTAAAATTATCAGGCATGAAACGATCAGATGAAGGGTTCAAGATATTGTAAAAAACTAGAAGGGAATCAAACCTTCCTCGATCTGCGATCTCATGGTATGCAGCAGGATCACCTCCAAATGCACAAAAGCCGTAATAACGCAGCTTCCCTTCCTTTTTGAGTTCTTCAAAAGTTTCTTGGATGCCGGAATCACCAAGCATTTGCTCTGCGTCTAGTAAGGCGCCTATAGCCAAAGTTTTTCCTGGATCACGGAGAACTGTGACTCTGTTATGCAAATGAACTATGTCAAGATAGTCCAGTCCCAATCGGGATAGACTCCGTTCTACCGACGCTCTAACAAACTTAGGTATGTCGGCTAATTCCTCTTCTTGAAGGGCGACTTTGGATCCAACTAATGGCCGGCTAGATAATTCTGAAAGTACCGGCCCTAAATTTTCTTCTGACCTACCCTGCCCATAAGTCGCAGCGGTATCAAAATAATTTATGCCGAGATCCATAGCGTGCTCAGCGGATTTAATTCGCTCTGCTTTTGAGCCCCAGATCATTAAACCTGCGGTATTACCGCACCCAAAACCAATCTCTGAAATTTGGATATCAGTGTTACCGAGCTGTCTGTATTTCATATTTTCTCCTGATGAGCCAATTCCTATAGCGCAGATTTTAAGTGTATTCCTTAAATTCAATAAAAACATATAGACCGGACATGCTATTCGTAAATAGAATTAGCTAAGCAAAACACAGGAGGCACCATGGCCCCTCAGTCTAAAACTACGACTATAGATAACCTTTCGGTTAATGCAATCAGATTTTTATCTATAGACGCTGTGCAAAAAGCAAACAGCGGCCATCCAGGTGCCCCTATGGGAGCGGCTCCTATGGCCTATACGCTATGGGATCGCTATTTGAAGCATAACCCCACTGACCCTAACTGGTTCAACCGAGATAGATTCGTACTGTCAGCAGGCCATGCGTCGATGTTGCTGTACTCATTGCTCCACTTAACAGGGTATGACTTATCTATCGACGATATTAAAGATTTCCGCCAATGGGGGAGTAAAACACCCGGGCACCCCGAATACGGCCTTACCCCAGGAGCAGAAATGACTACAGGGCCGCTTGGGCAAGGCTTTGCGCACGGAATTGGGATGGCTATTGCCGAGAAAATTTTGGCAGAGCATTATAACCGCCCTGACTGTCGTGTCATTGATCACTACACGTATGGAATTGTTTCTGATGGGGATTTGATGGAAGGAGTTGCTTCTGAGGCAGCGTCTCTAGCGGGTACGCTTGGTTTAGGGAAATTAATTTACCTCTACGATGATAATGATATATCGATAGAAGGAAATACAGATATCACCTTCACTGAAGACGTGAGCAAACGATTTCAGTCCTATAATTGGCATGTTGTCGGCCCGATCAACGGAATGAATATTGAGGAAGTGGACAATGCTATTAGACAGGCTCGCAAGGAAGATAGCCGTCCAAGTTTGATAATAGCGACAACAACTATCGGCTATGGTAGCCCTAACAAAGCAAATACTGGCGGAGTACATGGAGCTCCGTTAGGTGAGGAAGAAGTTGCTCTTACAAGGCAAAACTTAGACTGGGAGCATCTTCCGTTTGTGGTACCCGGTGAAGTATCAGCACATATGCTTGAAGCCGTGGCAAGAGGGCAGAATGCTACCTCGGAATGGAATGAACTTTTAGTAAGGTATGAGGCTTTATATCCAAGTGAAGCAGGAAGCTTACGATTAGATATAGAAGGTAATGTTGAAGAAGCATGCTTTGAAAAATTGGATCAGTTATTTAATGAAGAAGAAAAGCCCTTAGCGACGAGAGAAGCAGGAGGGAGAATTATGAATCATATCTCCCAAAAATTGCATTCATTGGTAGGCGGTTCAGCTGACCTGGCTCCATCTACTAATACTTTGCTCAGTAAGCATGTTGAAATTGGAGCGGCAATCGAGCCTCACAACATGCATTTTGGCGTTCGAGAACACGCAATGGGTTCAATTGCTGGTGGAATGGCATTACACGGTGGAATGATTCCTTATACTGCCACGTTTCTTATCTTTTCAGATTACATGCGACCACCTATGAGACTTGCCGCACTAATGGGCCAAAGGGTTATATATGTCTTTACGCATGACTCAATTGCTTTAGGTGAAGATGGCCCTACCCATCAACCTGTTGAGCAGCTCATAGGATTAAGAGCAATTCCTAATATGACGGTTTTACGCCCAGCAGATGCCACTGAAACATCTTATGCTTGGAAAGCAGCATTGCTTAATAGAACTGGCCCAACTTCTATTGTATTGACACGGCAAGGTGTCCCGATCATTGACCGGCACAAGATGCCATCAGCAGAAGCTGTACTTAAGGGCGCCTATACGCTCTGGGAAAAGTCAGCTAACCCTGATGTGATATTAATTGCCACAGGCTCTGAAGTGCAATTAGCACTTACAGCTGCAATGACAGTTTCGGAGCAGGGTTTTTCAGCTCGTGTGGTATCGATGCCTTCATGGGAACTTTTTGAACAGCAGGGTAAAGACTACCAAGAGTCTGTTTTACCCACTTCAGTAACTGCACGTATATCTATTGAAGCAGCATGTACCTTGGGCTGGTCCAAGTATATTGGACCAAATGGCTATTCGATTGGAGTAGATACCTTCGGCGCATCTGCTCCATTCAAAACTCTCTATGAAAAGTATGGGCTAACTGTAGAAAATATTATTCAAAAGATTGAGCACCTACTTGGACGGAAGTAATGACTCAGAGCAAACAACCTCAAGGCGCACAACTTGGTTCTTATTCACCACTCATAAATAGCACATTAAATGAGTTAGCTTCATCTAATTTAATCTCTCGAATTTGGGAGAAAGACGCTTCAGTTTGGCAAGGGGAAGCTGAGGATATTGCCGGTCGCTTAGGATGGCTCAATGCAGCTAACTACATGGGTGAAAATATTCTGGCCCTTAATGATTTTGCAAAAAAAGTGAAATTGTTGGGGTTAAAGAATATTGTTTTGATTGGGATGGGAGGTAGCAGCTTAGGCCCATATGTGATCAGTAAAATTATACCGTCCCTTTCTAAAGGCCAATCATTTAGCGTTCTAGACTCTACGGCACCTGATGCCATTAAAAGAACTTTAGATGATATTGAAATCGCTCATTCTCTTTTTCTCGTTTCTTCTAAATCTGGAGACACTTCGGAATCAATGGCTCTTTATAAATTCTTTTGGGAAAAAACATGTGACGCCGTAGGTTTCGAAAATGCTGGTCAACATTTTGTTGCTATAACTGATCAGGGAACTCCGCTTGCTAGATTGGCTATTGATCGAAAATTCCTTCGCTTGTTTGAAAATGACTCAAATATTGGAGGCCGGTTCTCAGTGACTTCATACTTTGGGTTTGTTCCCGCTGTTCTTACAGGGCTCAACTGCAACGAACTACATGCAAGAATTGCTCATATGTCCAAGCGTTGTGAGCCTAGTGTTGGAATTCGAAATAACCCTGGTGGTTGGTTGGGGGCCGCGCTCGCAGCATTGTATAGTGAAGGTAGAGATAAAATTACACTAATTGCATCCGATAGCGTTGCACCTTTTCCTTTATGGATTGAGCAATTACTTGCCGAAAGTATTGGCAAGTCTAATAAGGGCGTGATTCCAGTAGTCGACGAACCTTTGCTCGAGCCTAATATTTATGGCGATGACCGGGTCTTTGTATATATAAGGATGCATGGTGATGACAACGCCGTGAAGGATGTAGTAATCGAGCGTATTAATGGGTATGGCCATCCTGTGATAACTATTCAGCTAGAAGACAATTACGACATTGGTGCTGAATTTTTCAGATGGCAAATGGCGACAGCTGTATTAGGTCATATGCTTGGGGTCAATCCTTTTGATCAGCCAGATGTACAATCTGCGAAAGATGCGACAGTAAATGAGATTTTGAAGTTGGGTAGTGAGATTACGAAGCCTAGTTATGATAAGCCTTCTGATTTAGCTTCCCTACTCGAAGATACACGAGCAGGGAATTATTTCTCAATACTAGCCTATGTCAGCGAAACAGAAGGAGTGAAAACTTCACTGCAAATACTGCGAGAGCGGATAGCGATAAGCAAGAAGCTTACAACTACTCTTGCATATGGGCCTCGGTACTTGCATTCTACCGGTCAACTGCATAAAGGCGGCCCAAATAGCGGAGTATTTCTGTTACTAGTTTCAGATCCAATTGATGCTCTTCCCATCCCTACTGAAGATTATGGTTTTCATGACTTGTTGTTGGCTCAAATGCGTGGAGATTTATCAGCCCTGCAAAAATTAGAGCGAAAAGTAGTATGCATTAATTTGGGTTCTGACCCTGAAGCCGGTGTTTTGCGCTTACTCGCAAGCAGTCTATTTTAATGATAATAGACTGCTTCATATAAGCTAAGCAAACATAAAACTAATTAGAGAAGTACAGTCGATCTGGATTGGATACAAGAATTTTCTTCAATAACGCTTCCTCGTCTGTATACATGCCTAATAAATCTACAAGGTGTCCATCATTGGGCATATTCTTTACATTAGGATGCGGGAAATCAGTACCCCATAAAACTCGATCAGGTGCAGTTGAGATAAGCTTTTGCGCAAATGGAATTGCATCATAAAATGGAGGTCCGTTTGCAGAAATTCTTTCTCCTCCACATATTTTCACCCAAGCATGCTCATGTCGCATCAAATCTATCAATTGAACAAAAGGCTCTTGCACTAAACCTTCATTAGTTTTTACCCGTGCCATATGGTCGATTACAAATGGCACTGGTAGGGATAACAATAATGGGGATAGCTCGACAATGTCTTGTGCATCAAGGTGAACAACAAGATGCCAACCCATAGCAGCTATCCTATCAGCCATTCGCTTTACGGTTGCTTCTTCAGGAACGCTTTCCAAATGCTTCACGAAATTGAAGCGGACAGCCCTGATTCCACCATCATGGTAACGCTGCAGCTCTGAATCAGATATAGAAGGTTCAACTATAGACGTTCCTCTGTACTTGCCATTGGATGTAGCTATCGCATCCAATGTCGCGTCCATGTATGTTCCATGGCAGCTGGCATGAACAATGACCGCACGATCAATCCCAATATGATCATGCAGATTTTTGAGGTCGTCTTTGGAAGCATCTGGAGGCGTATACGATCGATTTGGATGATAAGGGAATTTCTCTGCAGGGCCAAATATATGGCAATGTGCGTCACAGGAACCCTCTGGAAGCATTAATTTTGGTTTTATAGGATTTGGGTCGGGTCCTGCTATAAGATTTATTGGTTTATCCATCGGAATTCCTCAATTATTTTCCATCCCAGACATCAGATGGTATATAAACATTGCCTTCCATGATTTTTCGTGCGGTACGGAGTAACGCTGCGCGCCGTACATTTGGGACGCCCTTCTCTGTTTCTACTTGGAGCTCAACTGAGAAATACCCAGTAGGGTGCTCGAGTTCAAGCATTTTCCTACCCCCATCTGGAAGTACAGCATATTCATATGCTGTTGTCCCAGGCAAAACGGCAGCTGTGGCGACAGTAACTGCAGCTAGAACGCCAATCGACGCGTGTGCAACCTTTGGAATGAAGGATCTAGTGCATATAGCTCCGCCTGCGACTGGGGGTGCTAACAAAAACATTTTAGGTACAACGTTGTCTGTGACATCCCCTAAATTCATAAGATGCCCAGCTTGCAAGCGTATTGCTTCTAAGCGCTCTTTTAAGTCCGTATCGTTGTTAAGTTCGTCACGTGTCTCATAACCGGTTCGACCTAAGTCGGTTGCTCGCATAGCTACAACTGGCATTCCATTGTCCATTAAAGAGCAGTCCACTCCATTTATCTTGTCGATATAATTACCAGTCGGAAATAATGCACCACAAAATGAACCTGCGGTATCTTCAACGTCTATCATTATTGGAGCAGAAGTACCTGGGACACCATCGATCCGTGCATCACCGTTATAACTGACAGTTTTGTTTGGCGTCATTACACGTGCAATAGCACGATCACCAGAATTAACCATATGGATACGAACTTCTGTCTCTCCTTCGTTGGCAGCGAGAAATCCCTGCTCTAAGGCAAATGGACCGATGCCTGCAAGCATGTTGCCGCAATTTGGGCTTACGTCTACAACCGCCTCGTTGACTACCACCTGTGCAAATAAATAATCAACATCACAATCATCCCTAGTTGAAGGGCTGACAATTGCAACTTTACTGGTTAGAGGATCCGCACCACCAAGGCCATCAATTTGACGGTTGTCTGGTGAACCCATAACAGACAGTAATACCTGATCTCGAAGATTTTGCTCTTGGGGGAGGTCCGATGCTAGAAAAAATGGCCCTCTTGAAGTCCCGCCTCGCATGAAGACACACGGAATCGATGTTTGCATTTAATTCCTCAATATCTGATTTTAGGTACGGCTTTGTAAAGAATGGTATTTGAATTTTGCGCGTGCATCGTCCAATCTCCCACCTTTGCCAATTTCATTACGTATTCTTTCTTCGGCTTCTTCAATCTCTTTTGCAGCTTGTAATACTGCCTGCTCATGTTCTTTGGCAATTACCAAAACCCCATCTCCGTCACCAAGCAACAAATCTCCTGGTTCTACCCGAACTTCTCCCAATGAAACTGGTTCTTGGTAAGCATCGGCACGTACTCTATCTTTGCCGGTTCGCATATAGGTACCTCTTGAAAAAATTGGGTAATTAACTTTTAATGCTCTGTTCGAATCACGGCAGACACCATGAATTACAGTACCACCTAAATTATTTCGATTAGCCATTGTAGTGAGAATGTCGCCCCATACTGTAGCGTCTAATCGTCCTCCATTATCAATGACCACAATACCTCCGGGGGCCACTTCATCAATGTAATCACCTACACTCTCACCTTTGTGCCCAGCAGTCATTGGCTCGTTGCGAACCGTGTGTGCACGACCACAAAGAGTAAACTCACGATCAATGGGGCGAATGCCAAATACTTGGCCGCCTAACCCAAGCCTATCCAATGCATCACTTACCGGGGTTGTACCCAACTGTGCGAATGCCTGTACTACCGGATCATTAGGATCAATATAACCTGCCATGTCACCTGCTCTCTTAATTAATTTTTACTCAGTATTATCCTGGCTAGGAAAGAGTGCATTATGCGGAGTCGTCAGTCAAGCTTACTTCTTCAAATTAACCCTTTTGCATAACTCTTCTATATTTTCGCTCCATGCTATTCGGCTATCACTTTTTTTAAACCAATTATCCTGCGCCCGAACAAGGCGGTGAGTAGCGGCTTTAGTTTTTTCCAAGGCTTCTTCATAAGTTGTTATCCCTTGTATATATGATGCTATTTCCCTGTAGCCCGCGCTTGAAAACGAAGGTAATTTAGTCGTATAGCCATATGACAGTAGTGATTCGATTTCTGTTACCCAACCATTTTCAACCATGCTGATAAGTCGATCGTTTATCCTCTTGTAAAGATCTAATCTGTTGATATTGATTCCAGAAATTTGAAATCGGTATGATGGCGGGGCTTGTTTCCGAAGCGTTGAAAAGGGTACACCTGTATGTTCCCAAACCTCTAGCGCTCTGATTATTCGCCTGGTGTTTGATGAATCTATAATTGCGCGCGCGCCCGGATCTATACTTAATAGCTTTTTATACAACGCCTCGCTACCATTTTCACTGACAAAGGATTCATAGTTTTTTCGAAGGGTTTTATTCGGCGGTATAGCTGGTATTTGCCATCCTTCAATTAAGCCCCATAAATACTGCCCTGTTCCGCCAACAACGACAGGTGTTATGTTCCGTGAAAGAATTTCTGTGATTTTCTCTCTGGCGATTTCAAGAAATTGCGCGATACTGAATGAGCCATCTGGCTCTATTATGTCAAAAAGATGATGCGGAACTAACGACTGCTGTTGCAATGTTGGCTTTGCTGTACCGATGGAAAGCCATTTGTATACTTGCCTACTATCTGCGTTAATGATTTCTATTGAAGATGAATGCCTTAAATTTAGCGCAGCCTCAGTTTTGCCTGTACCAGTGGGGCCAACGATAAAAACGACATCAGGAGAGTCCATCTTAAATCGAAGAAAAAGCCTTAATTATATTCAAAAACTCTTCAGCCTTGAGGCTTGCACCCCCAACTAAAGCACCGTCTATATCTTCTTGAGATGCGATTGATGCTGCATTAGCAGCATTGACGCTACCGCCATAAAGAATTCGGATTTGTGAAGCGGTGAAATCATTTGAAATGGACTTTAAGCAATCGCGGATATGGGCAATCATTTGCTGGGCAATTTCTGGCGTGGCAGCTTTGCCGGTACCAATTGCCCAAATGGGCTCGTAAGCAACCGTTATTTGCTGCATCTTATTTGTTGGTATTGCGCTAAGAGAAGATTTAATTTGAGCTTCAATAACGCTATAAGCTAAGTCCGAATCTCTTTGTTCAAGGGTCTCACCAACGCAAAAAATTGGTGAAATCCCAAGTTCAAGCGATTTACTAACTTTGGCGCCAATAAATTTGTCATCCTCCGCAAATAATTGACGCCTTTCAGAGTGCCCGAGAATTACATAATCACAGAGTTCTGCAATCATTTCTGGTGGGGTTTCACCAGTAAACGCTCCTGACGATTCGGCATGTAAATTCTGCGCACCTATTTTGACATATGAATTTTGGCATAATTCTTTGACGGTTTTTAGCGTTGGAAATGGAGGGCAAATAACGCTTATGGTATTACTATTGCCAGTATCCTGAGAGACTATTTCATGTGCTAACGCATAAGATTCATCAAGTGTACTCGGATTCATTTTCCAATTACCTGCTACTATAGGAACGCGCATATCTTTCTCCTAAATATCATCTAACGCTGCCACACCAGGAAGTACTTTCCCTTCCAAAAACTCAAGAGAAGCTCCTCCACCAGTTGAAACATGAGACATGCAAGTTTCTAACCCTAAATGAGTAACAGCCTCAGATGTTGAACCTCCTCCAATGACTGTAACGGCATGTGACATGGAAAGGTGATTAGCGATTTTTTTTGTGCCAGTGTCGAATGGTGGGACTTCAAAAACACCCATAGGCCCATTCCATACAACAGTGTTCATTGAGCTTAGAATTCTTACATAATTGTTTGCAGTTGCCGGCCCGATGTCTAGGATCATTGAGCTGGCAGGAATATCGGTCACATTAGCAATTGTAGTTTCTACATTGGCTTCAATTTTATCTGCGGTTAAAACATCAACAGGCACATGTATATGGGTTCCAACTTCATGCGCTTTATTTAAAAGGTTCACGCAAAAATCAACCATCTCATTCTCTAAAAGAGATGCCCCAACATTGGCCCCCTGCGCATGAAGAAAAGTCGCAGCCATGCCACCACCTACTAATATGTTATCGGCATGCCCAAGCAGCCTATCCAATATTTGTATTTTGTCACTGACTTTTGCACCACCAAATAGTGCTGCTAATGGTCTTTTAGGATCATTCAAAACCGCGCCAAGAAAAGACAATTCCTTCTCCATCAAGAGGCCTGCTACTGCGGTTACATGATGCGCGATCCCTTCAGTTGAGGCATGTGCTCTGTGGGCCGTACCAAAGGCATCATTGACGAAAACGTCTGCCATTTTTGCTAAAGACATTGCAAACGGCCCATCATTCGTTTCTTCTTGTGGGGAAAACCTAATGTTTTCGAGTAACACTACTTCACCCTGGCGTATAGATGAGATATTTAACGTTTGATTCTCTTCATCAGATGTGTACCTGATCTCTTTGTCCAGTAGTGTGGCAAGCCTTTCAGCAATTGGCTTAAGCCGTAGGCCTTCGTCTATTCTTCCGTTTGGGCGTCCAAGATGTGAGCATAGAATTATAGACGCTCCATTTTCGAGCAAGTACTCTATGGTAGGAATTGCTTCTTGTATTCGCGTATCATCCGAAATTACGCCTGAGCCATGCACAAAAGGAACATTGAAATCGGCTCTGACAAATGCACATTTCCCATGCCAATCAATGTCCCGAATAGTCTTTTTGCTCACTTTTGCCCCACCAGATTTTCTATTAGTTCATTCCAACGATCAGTGGCTGTTGAATTTAAATTTAAGGACTGGAGTAAGGTTTTAGCATATATTTTTTGCTCTTTAACAAAAAGCTCTGTTTTTTCTTTAGCTCCAAGGCTCTCTAAGATCGCCTTAATTGCTGCTAAATCATCAATGTCCATCACCCGCTTGAAGTAATAGCCCCCGAGTTCTCTCTTTTGAGGCAAGGGAGCGTCTTCTAGCCCTACCACAATGGGGTACAACTTGCTCTTATTTAGTGCTCGCCCTGATTGTCGCGAAGGATTCCAAATGGCCTCAATTTCTTCAGATACTAGAGACGCTACGCCTATTGCCTCTCCAAGTTTTTGCATTATTTGGACTTCAGCCTGTTTGGCACCTGACGCAATTGCCCCTAAGGATAATGCACCTCCCAAGAGAGAACCGTATTTCGCCTTCGCCATTTTCATATACTCTTTTACACTGACATCAATGCGTTCTTGTAGTTCCAAATCAATATATTGCCCCTCATAATATGAGAGTGCTGACGAATCTAACGAACCCACTGCTGCCAATAATGATTCAGTTTGTAAACTCTTTTCAGTAGTGAACAGACTTAGTCTTGCTAGGGCATGCAAACCATCACCGACATTAATGGATTGCGCGGGGCCCCAAAGCCACCAAACTGCGCTTCGGCCATACCTATATTGGTTTGCTGTTTGCATATCTTCGTGAGTTTGGATGGATTCCTTTAACAATTCTACAGCTGCAGCTATAGGCGCTTTCTCCACTAAATCCGAATCAAATAAATAAGCAGATTCTAGGCATAAGCATCCGTAGAGACGCTCATTGTCACTGATTTGAGGTTCACCGCTTTCATCGATCCACCCAAGTTGAAAATGCATCATTCGATAAAGCGAAAGATTTCGATCTGATGGAATTTCGAAGCTATCCTTGAGGGCTTGTTCAACTAGGGGTCTGTGAGATGATAAAAGTTCAGATAAGCGATCACGATTCATGTTACTCGTCTCCACCTGCATGAGACTGCGTGACATCGCACACTTTCCGGATCTCTGCGATCGAGAGCACCCCGGCTCGCAACACTTTTGGCGGTGTCTGTGTTGTATCAATAATGGTTGATGGTAAATTGCTGAGGCTTGGCCCTCCGTCAAGTATCAAGCTTAGGCGATTGCCTAATTGCTTTTGTACCTCTTGGGCTGAAGTAGGCTCCTGCCCGTTGTGGCGGTTAGCACTAGTGCCAGTAATAGGCGAGCCTAGGGCCTGAATTAATGCTTGCGGGCATGGATGGTCCGGTAATCTAACACCTACAGTATCTCCTCCTCCAGTAATCAATGACGGGAGATCTGGGTGCCGCTTCATTACGAGAGTAAGCTTGCCTGGCCAAAAAGCTTTGGCAAGTTTCAATGCATCATTTGATATATCAATAGCAACTTCACCTAATTGCGTTTCTGAAGCAATGAGGACTGGAACTGCCTGATCCCTACTTCTAGCTTTTATTACAAACATTGTCGAAATTGAAGAGTAGTTGAATACCGAAGCACCCAGTCCGTAGACGGTGTCTGTTGGGTATGCTATTACACCACCTTCGCGTAATAAAATTGAAGCAATTGAACGATTGTTTGGGTTGTCAGCTACAAGGGGCATATCAAGCCTTCTTAAGTTGCAGCGAGTATATCACTCAAACAATTATAAAGGCTGAATCACTAGAAATTGACCAACATGTTAGACGATGCTACTTTTAGGTTGCTCAGCGAGAACAAAATGCCCGACAAAGATAACTCCATAAACGGATCTAGCGATACTCATAGAATCGCAACTACTGGCGATCTTGAGGTTTCGACTTATCTTGAAATTGCTCAAGAGAGAGAAGGCACGTCTAGTAGTGCTCCTGCATTTCCTGAACCAATACGTATGCCGGAGGCTATAGCGGTAGTAGATTTTGGATCCCAATACAGCCGTTTAATTGCGCGCAGGATTCGAGAACAGAATGTCTACTGTGAACTGATTTCACCTAAAGCTTCGCGTGAGGCTATCAGCAATCTCAATTTAAAAGGCATAATTCTTTCAGGGGGGCCCTCTTCGGTATACGAAGACAATGCGCCGATGGCACAACCTTGGGTATTTGACATGGGTGTGCCTGTATTAGGTATTTGCTACGGGATGCAGCTCATTGCTCATCAATTAGGTGGCGAGGTGGCACCTGCTACTGAACGTGAATACGGATTTGCAGTCATACACAAAAATAACCCTAGTACATTGTTTGAAAACTTGGACAAAGAGTTAGCAGTTTGGATGAGCCATGGTGACCGGATCAGCAATTTACCTCCTGGATTTAATTCCATAGCTTATAGCGAGAATTCGCCTGTGGCAGCAATGGGCAATGATTCGAATATATTTGGCATTCAATTTCACCCTGAAGTTGTTCACACTCCGCAAGGGACTGAAGTTTTAAGGAACTTCGCCTATAAGATCTGTAATATTGCAGGCGATTGGACGCCAGGTAATTTCGTCTCAGAAACCATCGAAAGAATAAAAAAACAAGTAGGTAATGGCAAAGTAATTTGCGCGTTATCAGGCGGAGTGGACTCTGCAGTTACTGCAAAGCTTGTACATGAGGCAATTGGGGATCAATTAACTTGTATTTTTGTAAATAACGGGTTGCTCCGGCGTGAGGAGCCTGAGCGAGTACGTCAAGTTTTCCAGGATAGTTTAGGGTTGAATTTGATATATGTAGACGCAGAAGAAAGATTCTTAACCGCGTTAGCAGGTATCGCGGACCCTGAAGAAAAACGAAAAACTATTGGAACTGAATTCATAAATATATTTGAGGAACAAGCTGGAGCCTTGGGCTCAGTAGACTTCTTAGCACAAGGAACACTTTACCCGGATGTTATCGAAAGCCAAACATCTGAAAGTACTGCTGCACATAAGATAAAAACCCATCATAATGTAGGCGGTTTGCCTGAACGAATGAAGCTGAAATTGGTAGAGCCGTTACGATATTTGTTCAAAGACGAAGTCAGGCTTGCCGGCGCCGAGTTGGGCCTGCCTTCAACTATTTTGAACCGGCAGCCCTTTCCAGGACCTGGGTTAGCAATACGCGTGATTGGTGATGTCACTTTTGCAAAACTGGAGGCGCTCCGGGCGGCAGATTGGATCGTTATGGACGAAATAAAAAATGACAGGCTCTACGAAAATTTGTGGCAAAGTTTTGCAGTCTTAACAGACACTAGAACAGTAGGAGTTATGGGAGACCAAAGGACTTATCAGCATGTGGTAGCACTACGTGCTGTAACAAGTGACGATGCCATGACTGCTGATTGGGCACGGCTTCCATACGATACGCTTGCACGAATTTCTAATCGTATTGTGAATGAGGTACCAAGCGTTAACCGTGTGGTGTACGACATTACTAGCAAACCTCCTGGTACGATTGAATGGGAATGAACGTGGACATTGATAAATTTGTAGCTAGCTACCCCGATTTTCCTGAATCAGGAATATTATTCAGAGATATAAGCCCATTGTTAAAGTCACCCGAAGCGATGTCTTGGTCCAAAACTAATCTAGCTACTGCCATTGAACATTGGTCTCCTGACTATATCGCCGGAATTGATGCGAGAGGGTTTTTGTTTTCTGCGCTTGTCGCGGACGTATTGAATATAGGCTCAATCATGGTTAGAAAGATTGGTAAGTTGCCCGGGCAACTAGAATCCAGAAAATATAGCTTGGAATACGGGATAGATGGGCTTTCCATCAAGCAAGATGCTGATTTGAAGGACGCGCGCGTTGTTTTGATGGATGACTTACTTGCCACTGGCGGCACATTAAGCTGCGCAAAAGAATTGATTGAGTTACAAGGCGCGCAAGTCGTCGGCTGCGCGGTTGTAGTAGAGCTCTTAAACTTGAAAGGCAAAGACACACTCAACTGCCCAATTTTTTCCTTAACCCAATATGACGACTAAATTCACTAAAGAACATACTCTTATAGTGGTTGCGCTAGAGCAAGAGTTACCTAAATCTCTCGTTCCTGATTGGAATGTTTGCTATACAGGTGTGGGAAAAGTGAACGCAATGATTGGAGTTCAGAAAGGAGTAAAAATTCATTCTCCTAGAACATTAATAAATTATGGAACAGCCGGAGCGGTCAATAAAAATATTTCTGGACTGCATGAAGTGACGGTATTAGAGCAACGAGACATGGACGCAAGGAGCTTAGGCTTTAAAATCGGTCAGACACCATTTGACCCTATCGATACTATAGAACTGGGCAGGGCAGGACTAAGCTGCGGTAGCGGCGATAACTTTGTTACTGACGGAGATATTTTGTATACAGATTTGGTAGATATGGAGGCCTATGCTCTAGCTAAATATAGCCTTGCTAATGACCTGGATTTTTTTTGCTACAAATATGTTTCTGATCAAGCAGATGAAAACGCAGTAGATCGTTGGAGTGACCCAGAATGGATAAGTCAAATGTTTTTTTCGGGCGCGAACTTATTCATTCAAAATGTGCTTGAAGAAACGAATATTTAATCGAATAATACGAGCTGGTCATGAATCGTCATAAAAATAACAACTTATCTGTAGGCGTTATTGGTAAAGATAATCACGCGCTTAGGCTCATAAAAATCTTGGAAAAATCCGATTTAGTGGAAGATATAAAAATCTACTATCACCGTGATTACAAAGGCATAGACCCTAGAGTTACCAATGATTTACAAACACTCTTTTCTTGCAACGCTATTATTATTGCAAGCCCAACACCATCGCACGTTGAATACATACAGAAATTAACCAAATTCACAGGATATGTTTTGGTTGAAAAGCCGCTTGTTACGAACATCGAAAGCTCAAAGTATTTGTTAAATCTCAATCTAGAAGCAAAGCAGAGAATTAAAGTAAATTACTCATTTATTGATTCGCCAGTTTTCAGGAAAATAAAAGAAATTGTTACAAAAAACCGATTAGGGGCTCCAATAGAAATGGCTATTCGCATGGGACATGGATTTGCATACTCCGATAAATATATAAAGAACTGGAGATCAACGCTCAGTACCAATGGGGTTGCTGAACAAACCGGAGTACATTTTATAAATGCGGCTATTCATCTTTTTGGTGGAATCGTAAATGGGAACATTAAATCTGAAAATTTCTCAGGAAATGGTGACGTCCCAGATACCTCTATGATAACCCTTGATATGGTGAACAAAGCGCGTGTAAATATATTTGTAAGCTATTCAGTGCCATACCAATTTGATTTGCTTTTGACTTGCACAGACGGTCTATACCGTTACGATGGAATAGCAGAGCACATTCATGAGCCAAGGAATTATTATGACGAAGACGGTAGATTTATTTCACCGCCTAAAACTTATGAAAATTCCATATCCTACAGAGATAATTGGGATATTGGCCTCGAAAACTCAATCACCGAATTTCTAAAAAGTACGATTAGTCAGGAGCCTTTGAATTTAGAGTCTTTGAACATAGCCTTATCTACTATGGAGCCAATTTTTGAAAATAAAATTCATACGAACTAAGAGAAGATCATATCGATGCGCTTGCTAGTAGTAGGTAGTGGTGCGAGGGAGCATGCAATTGTTTGGAAGCTTTCTATTAGCCCCAAAAAACCAGAAATTTTTGTAGCACCTGGTAATGCTGGTACGGGCGCATTAGCAATAAATGTGCCAATTGCACTCGATGATATCGATAAATTAATTTTATTCGCCAAAGAAAACGATATAGATCTAACCGTAGTAGGACCGGAAATCCCATTGGTTAATGGGATAGTTGATCGCTTTCAAAATGAAGGATTACGTATTTTTGGTCCTTCTCAAAAAGCAGCTCGAATCGAAGGCAGCAAGTCATTTTCTAAAGAGATAATGAGAGCAGCGAATGCTCCTACTGCTCCATTTATGGTTTTTGATAACTACTCAGATGCTAGAGAATATGTTCTCGAGCATGGCGCGCCTATAGTAATAAAAGCAGATGGGTTAGCAGCAGGCAAAGGTGTTGTAGTCGCTCAGTCTATTGATGATGCTCTTGAGGCATTACACAATATGATGATAGAAAATATATTTGGGTCCTCGGGGCATCGCGTAGTCATTGAAGATTGTTTGTCTGGGCCTGAAGTAAGCGTGTTTTGTTTTAGCGATGGCAAAAATACATCTTCACTTGTTGCCGCATGCGATTATAAAAGAGCTTACGACGGTAACGAAGGGCCAAACACTGGTGGGATGGGTGGCTACAGCCCGCCACCTTGGTGGAGTCATAAACTTGAACTGGAAATTAAAGAAACTTGCATTCAGCCTGTGATTGACCAATTGGCTCTGGACGGTTCGCCTTATATTGGTGTTTTATATGGAGGCTTGATGCTAACAGAGCAAGGTCCCTCAATTATTGAGTTTAATGCGCGATTGGGTGACCCAGAGGCAGAATTTATCTTGCCTCGCCTTGAAAATGACTTGATTGACGTAATCGACGCTGTTCTTGATGGCAACTTAGAAAATCTGCAATTACGGTGGGAAAATGACTTCGTAGTAGGAGTTGTCATTGCATCAGGTGGCTATCCGGGGGCTTATCAAACAGGTTATATAATTGAAGGTTCTAATGAAAAATCCGATGACGGTATGATCTTCCATGCAGGTACTCAATTACGTGATGGAGTGATCTCTACCGCAGGAGGAAGAGTCCTGACTGCTATAGGAAAAGCAGCTACAATGGAAGGAGCTCGTGCTAGAGCGTACAAATTAGTGCGCTCTGTTAAATTTACCGGCAAAGAATTTCGCACAGATATTGCACAATTCTAATTAATACAAAATATTAAATAATTGAGAGGAGTACCCGTGCCAAAAGTAGGAATAATTGTAGGGAGCGCTACAGATCAACCAGTGATGGAAGATACAAAAAAAACACTAGGCGATTTGGGAATTGACGCAGACCTGATAGTCGCCTCTGCACATCGAAACCCGAAAAAAGTTGAAGAGTATATTATGTCGGCTCAAAAAGAAGGGGTTGAAGTATTTGTCGCCGCAGCCGGAGGTGCAGCTGCACTTCCTGGTGTGGTTGCTTCTCATACAACGCTACCCGTTATAGGAGTACCTATTGCCTCAAGCGAGATGGGAGGGGGAGTCGATGCGCTTTATTCTATTGTGCAGATGCCTCCTGGCATCCCAGTTGCAACTGTAGCGATAGGGTCTTGGGGTGCACGTAATGCCGCATTGCTTGCAGCTGAGATTTTAGGAATAAAATACCCTGAAATTCGAGAAGAAGTGGAACAGTATCGCGAGCGACTTAGGCAGCGCTAAAGGAATTAATTCTCTTGTTGACTATCCTATGCGACTTTGACGATACAGTGGCTGCTGCAAATGTTGGCCAATCGATATTCAAACGTTTTCAGCCTGATGTAATGCTCCCTGGCGTAGTGCCATGGGAAGAAATTCGTAATAGGTATTCCGACCGGGAAATATCCTTGGCGAAATACCAAGAATTAGCATTTTTGCAACTGGATCAAAGTAAGACCATTATTGAAAACTTTGTACGAGAGAGTAGGCCTCTTCGATCAGGATTTAAAGAGTTGGTCGAATTTTGTTATAACAATGATATTGCTATTGCAATAACCAGCCATGGATTAGATTTTTACATTACTGCCGCTTTAGATTCTGAGGATATTAATATTCCTATTTATTCGGTAGAAACCTATTTCGAAAAGTCAGAAATGACATTTAAGTACCCGTACGCAGACAAATCCTGTTTCGCGTGGCCAGGGAATTGCAAATGCAAAATGTTAGAACAATACCAAGGTTCAGGCGATACGATAATCTATGCAGGCGATAGTACTTCAGATGCGTGCCCTGCACTGCGTGCGGACTATGTCTTTGCAAGAGATTGGCTTGTCACATTTTGTACAGACAATGCCCTCAACTATCAGAAACTTGGTAGTTTCTACGATATTATTGATTATGCAAAGAAAACGATTGGAGATTACAAATGATTGATCGTTATGCACTTGAACCGATGAAAAGTATTTGGTCGGACGATGGCAAATATGATCGATGGCTCGCTGTAGAACTAGCTGTATGCGAGGCTTGGGCAAAGCTTGGAACAATCCCCCAACAGGATATAGAAAAAATACGCAATGCCTCTTGGGATTCTAAGAAACTAGAAGAAAAATTCGCTGAAACTAAGCACGACGTTACTGCATTTCTCTATTCAATAACCTCTAATTTAGGCCCTGAAGGAAGATGGGTTCATTTAGGGCTTACCTCAAACGATGTGTGGGACACTGCCACTGGACTTCAACTTAAAGATTCCGCGAAAATCCTGCTTGACGGGGTCGATGCTTTGATTGACGCCATTCAAATTCAGGCCAAAGAGCATAAATACACGCTAATGATGGGCCGCACACATGGCGTCCATGCTGAACCTACCACCTTTGGCCTCAAATTAGCTTTGTGGTGGGATGAAATGCGTCGCAATCGAGATCGCCTTATCCATGCGACAAAACAAATTAGCGTAGGTAAAATTTCAGGCGCAGTTGGAACACATGCTACAGTACCTCTGGAGATTGAGTCGTTTGCATGTGATGCATTAGGTATTGAGTACGCTCCATTATCGAACCAAATTGTACAAAGAGATCGTCATGCTTATTTTCTTACGACACTAGCAGTAATCGCGGCTTCACTAGAGAAATTTGCTACAGAGATAAGGGGCCTGCAGCGAACTGAGGTGCACGAAGTGGAAGAGCCATTTGGCGAAGGACAAACTGGATCGTCAGCTATGCCACATAAGCGTAATCCAGATTTATCTGAAAGAGTTTGCGGACTTGCCAGGCTAATACGAGGCAATTCAATTACAGGGCTTGAAAATGTCGCTTTATGGCATGAACGCGATATTTCACACTCCTCAGCTGAGCGAATTATATTGCCTGATTCTTGCATGGCCTTAGATTATATTTTGAACATCTTCACTGGAATTGTTCAGGGGATGACTGTTTTCCCCGAGCGTATGATTGCCAATATAGAATCGACTCGCGGCTTACTTTTTTCGCAGAGAGTAATGCTTTCACTGGTAAACGCTGGTATGTCGCGCGATGAAGCTTATAAACTAGCGCAATCTTATGCAGCAAAAACTTGGGACGAAGGTGCTGACTTTCGGGAATTAATTAAAAATGATACTAAGGTGAAAGAGCTCATTGAGCCTTCCTCACTTGAGGAACTTTTTGACTATACTTTTTATACGCAATGTGTCGATGCTTTGTACGAACGAGTCGGTTTAGATAAATAATTTATTATGGGATGTATATGAAACCTTTATTAGAAACACCGTTACCTGACAGACTTTATAGAGGGAAAGTTCGTGACACCTATGACTTGGGTGATGGATTGCTGCTTATGGTGGCTACTGACAGGATATCTGCTTTTGATGTTGTTCTGCCGGACGGCATCCCTGACAAAGGACGGGTGCTTTCTCGGATGTCACAGTTTTGGTTTGAGCAAACTGAGGATATTGTTCCAAACCATTTCATTGGCTTAGCTGACGATCCGGAAGTACAAGATAGATTTAAAGATAATGAATTAATCAAAAACCTTCCTGTTGAAGTCGCGCGTCAGGCGACAATTGTGAAGAGAGCAGAGAGAATAGACGCTGAATGCGTTGTAAGGGCTTACCTCACAGGCTCTGCGTTAGTTGATTATGATTCAACCGGGACTATTTTTGGGGTTGAGATGCCTTCAGGATTGCAGGATGGAAGCAAGCTGCCAGATTTAATGTTTACTCCTACTACAAAAGCTGAAGTAGGGCATGATGAGCCGGTCACAATTGCTGAGTTAGGTGAAATGGTTGGAATTGAGCTTGCTAGTAGATTACAGGAGCTATCATTTGCGGTGTTCCAACGAGCACATGATATTGCACTGGATCGGGGAATAATGCTTGCTGATACTAAATTTGAATTTGGCATGCATGATGGTCAAATTATCCTGATTGATGAAGTATTAACTCCAGATTCGAGTCGATTTTGGGACGCATCCGGGCATAATCCCGGGAAATCGCAACCAAATTTTGATAAGCAATTCGTCAGAGACTGGCTTTTGACACAAAAAGACTGGGATAGAACACCACCTGCCCCTTCATTGCCTGCAGAAATAATAGAAAAAACCCGAGAGCGTTACCTAGAAGCTTATTTGAGGCTTGTAGGTACTCCGCTAGACCTTTAGCCCTAGGAGCATTGCGTGACTGCTGAAGATACAAATAATTTTGAAGAAAATATTGAGAGCCTAGAGCATGAAGAAGAACCTACTGATCAAGGCGCCACTGCTCGAGGAGTTCCCAAAAAAGCAAAACTTCCGTCTCGGAATACTGTAGCGAGACAAGAGCGACGGCTCAGATCTGAGGCAAAAAAGACTCGCAAACGTAGGCTCTATACCGCAGGTGGTAGCCTTATTGCTATTGCTTTAATAGCAGGACTTGTTTTGCCATCTATAGGTGGCGGAGTTAGATCTGGCTCTGATAATCAAGACGTAGTAGTTAAAGAGCTAGTAGGTACGCAAATTGCCATTCAGCCTGGCGGTGTTGTATCTGACACATCATCTATTTCATATTCTACGACTCCTCCAACCTCCGGACCAAGATTGGAATTAGCAGCAGATTGGGGTGTACATGACAAACAGGTTTCTGACGGGCAAGCCGTTAGAAATCTTGAATACGGAGCTGTAATTTTTAATCATGGTTTGTCAGATGCAGACGCGATTAAACTGGCAGACTTTGCACGACAGCAGCCAGGGTATCCGGGGTGTTTTCTTGTAAACCCTCACAACGGACTGGATTCAGGAGAAGTCGTGATGACTTCTTGGGGTTGGCTGCAGGAAACGAAAGTTGATGACCAAGAAAGTATGCAAGCATTTGTGGATGACCATCTTAATAAAGGACCTTTATTCATGGGCAATTCCTGCGGTGCTAGCGGGTAGCAATGTTATTCAGAGCAACGATCAAAATTATGCTTAAGCAAAGCGTGAATGATCCTCAGGGTAATGCTGTATTGACTGGATTAAATTCATTGGGCTTTAAATCTGTTGAAAACGTGCGAGTTGGGAAATTTATTGCTATCGATTTGCAAGCTTCTAATGAACAATCTGCTGAGTCCCAAGTAACTGAGATGTGCGAAAAATTACTTGCGAATACGGTCATAGAATCATTTGATTTTGTTCTGGATGAGATAACGATTTAAGAGATCGACCCTTTTGTACTTGGTATCGTATTTGCAGATCTTTCATCACGCCCAGTTGCATCACGTAAGGCTTTTGCCAATCCTTTGAATGCAGCTTCTGCTCGGTGATGCGCGTTGATTCCCTCTAATACATTGATGTGTAATGTCATGCGTGCTTCTACTGCAAACGATTCAAGAAAATGCCTTAATAAATCGCCTGGTAAATCAGCAATATTAGTACCTGTTATACCCAAGTCAACTGCAGCATAGCCGCGCCCACTTAAATCAAGGGCAACCCGGGCGAGAGCTTCGTCCAGAGGAACCAATGCGTGCCCCATTCGTCTAATACCTGCGCCGTTGCCTAGTGCGTCGGAGAATGCCCTGCCTAATGCAATGCCACAATCCTCAACCGTGTGATGCCAGCCTGTTAAAGCATTGTCGCCTTTTGCTTGGAGTTCAATGTCAATTAACCCATGGCGTGTAAGCTGGTTAATCATGTGATCGAGTACGCCGTTGCCAGAAGATATGTTTGATTCTCCTGTTCCATCTAAATTGATTGAAACGGAAATCTCTGTTTCGCCTGTGGTCCTACTGTAATTACCTTTTCGGGCTTCCATATAACACCTACACTAAAGTCTTCAGCGCTACGATTAGCTTGTTGGTTTGCTCTGTTGTACCTACACTAATGCGCAGGTAATTTTCTAAGCGCCCTTCCGAATAGTATCTCACTGCTATGCCTTTTTGAGCGAGCCCTTCGTATACCATTTTTGCGCGACCTTCAGCAATATGGCATAGGATGAAATTGGCTTGTGAGGGGAGAGGGTCTACTCCGGGTAAGTTCTCCAAGGTTTCGTACAACCGATCTCTTTCCGTAATTATGACTTGCGCCCTAGAATCCAAAACCGCATGGTCTTTTAATGAAGCCAATAGCGCAATTTCTGCAGCACGTGAAACGTTATAAGGGGGCTTTCCTCTCATTAAAACATCAGCCAGAGCGATATTCATTACCCCATACCCTACCCTTAATCCAGCAAGCCCGCCCCATTTACTCAATGTTCGGAGGATAATTAAATTTGGATACTTATTAATTAATCCCATAGCAGTTTGATTGCTAAATTCTGCATATGCCTCATCCAATACAAGTAATGAGCCTGAGTCAAGTAAAACCTCGATATCTGCAAGGGGAGTTAAATTGCCTGTTGGGTTATTGGGGGATACAACTACTATTATTTTGGCTTTGCTTGCACATGCCATTACTTCATCAACAGGTATTTCAAATGAAGAACCCCTGGGTACAGAAATAGTATTAGCCCCACAAATCTGGGCCGTTACTGGGTACATCCCAAAAGTGGGCACTGCATTAATAATTGCATCGCCGTCCGATAGAACTGCACGGAACACCAGATCAATTATTTCATCACTACCATTGCCAACTACGACATTATGTGGATCAACCTTAATGTAATCCCCTATGGCTTCACGCATTGCTACTTGCGCTGGGTCGGGATAAATGTGGACATTAGGAAGATCTCGTAGAGCCTCTAGCACCAGAGGTGAAGGACCATAAGGGTTTTCATTAGCATTGAGCTTTATGACTTCATTCTCTTGAATACCTGCAGCTTCAGCCAATTTCTCCGGAGGATCTACAGCTTCATAAGGTGAAAGCCTACGCCATCTATCGTGAATATAGTTTAAAGGATTGATATTTGACATCAGCTCGATTGCCCCTTTTCGTCGGAAGTACTTTCAATCCCTTCAATCCGTATTGCAGCAGAGGCAGAATGTGCACTTAGACCTTCTATGCCAGCTATTTCGACAGCAGCGGGTGCAAGTTGCTGCATTGTTGAAGATGACAAATTCATTATAGGAATCTGCTTGAGAAAGGAATTAATTCCCAAGTTAGAGGCAAATCTTGCAGTACCACCAGTTGGCATCACATGACTGGGTCCAATCACATAATCCCCTAAAACTTCAGGGCTGTTTTCCCCTACGAAGATCCCACCTGCATTTTCGATTTGCGGAATGTATTTCTCTGCGTCTCGTATAAGTAAACTGAGGTGCTCTGGCGCGAATACATTGGATAGCTTAATAGCCTCAGATACATCAGAAACAAGATGAATAGCGCCTTGGTTGGCCAAAGAATTTTTGATAATCGATTCCCTACGCATATTTGCTGACTGCTCTTCAATGTGATTATTAACCAGGTTAGCTGT
>CEUY01001500.1_pt1 | contig 25195 bp, 16 predicted proteins | sample 361481 | NCBI WGS metagenome assembly CEUY01 (sample SAMEA2622737, study PRJEB7988) | marine metagenome | isolation source: saline water (ENVO:00002010), including | reverse complement strand
ATGACGGTAATCAGAAATGGACGTATGCCTGGACGCCATTTGGTCGTCATCATTCACGCCAACACCAGCCGTTTCTATTCAATCAACAACTGGTTGTCGTCAAGACTGTCAAAGAGGGACTCCCGATATCGGCAACGACCAAGGCAGGTTCTCATCCACTGGGGCGAGACCGACAGTATTGGACACACTTACACGCCTTCGAGTTGGCAACAGGCAAAACGACATGGGTAGCTCAAACCGGAACCGGTATCCATGCTGCTTCTACCTTTGGATTCTATCAATCCAAACCTGTAATCATGACTGGACGAGGGGGAGGACACAAACCACCCGAAGAACCGTTTGGAATCTCACGTGTCAACGCAATCGATGGTTCAACAGATTGGGATGCTGGAATCAACGGATATCCTTCCGCACAAAACGTCTCCTGGAATCAAAAGGGCGTTTATGGATTTGTAGGACACGATCACATCACACTCGATCCGGAAACAGGCGAGCAAATTTCCCGGAGTTCCATCATTGAAAATGTGACCATCACGACTGGATTCCCAAATTACAGAACTGAATCCGATCAGACGTTTCCCGCTGCCAAAAAAGCGATCACGTATCAAACCAATCTGGTTGTCGGCGATTATCATTATTTCCTTTCTCACAAACCGGGGTTTATCGGACGGATCCATTTAAAAACCGCTGCCGTCGAATATCTTCAGGTTCCACTACAGGTCATCCGCCAATCCAAAAACAAACGTGATGAGTTCCTACTGAATAAAACAATCCCCAACGACATGCGTAATGCTCAGGGTTTTCTAGCCACTCAGGATAAAAGAAACGCCGGCAGTGGCTGGGGACACGTATCCGCCACCTGTCCAACGGTCATTGGAGACCATATCTACTTCACCACCATGGTCGGGTCGGTTTACGTTCTCAAATGGAACGCCTCCCAATTAAATCAGGAGGCTCTGGTTTCCATTAGTGATCTGGGACCCGCAGGACAAACCTGGACATTGTCCGGGCTGGCTTATTCACAAGGGCGACTCTACGCGCGAACACTGAAAGAATTAATCTGCATCGACGCACGATAGGTCAAACATGATAAACAGATTGCTCACAATCACTCTGCTCCTGTTCGTTCTAAGTATCAGCCCGACGGCACTGGCCTCTAAGAATATTGTTGTCCCCGCAACGAACTTAAGTTTGCTTGCCGGATTTAAGGCAGAAGTTGTGGCATCGTTTGAAGCAGAACAGGCTTCGATTATTAGTCTGACGGTGGATGCCCAGGGTCATATTCTGGCCAGCAGTCAAAACGATAGACTGTTTCGAATTATTCCGGGGGAATTGCGGCAAAAGCATCCTGTGACAAGTGTCCACAATGTGCCCCTTGAAATCGGTGGAGGACATGGTTTGCTTTACGCCTTTGAGCATCTTTACTTAGTCAAGGCAGATGGTACAGGTGAAAGTGGCGTTTACAGAATGAAAGACAGTGATGGCAAAGGTGGATTTACCGAGCCCGAATTGATCCTCCCGATTCCCGGGCGAGGGGAGCACGGCGGGCATGGTTTGGTCGTCGGTCCAGCTGGGAAGTGGATCTATTTGATTGCAGGCAACGGGACAGGGACTCCCGACGACATCAACAGGGATCACATTCCAGTGGCTCAGGCATCCGATAGTTTCAAGACTCCGTCTCGTCAGGGTTGGGTCATGCGTTTTTCTCCTGACGGTACCCAACGGGAAATGTTCTGCCAGGGCCTGAGAAATGCTTATGATATTGCCTTTAACAGTACCGGAGAGTTGTTCACCTTTGATTCTGACAACGAAGGCTATATGGGACTTCCCTGGTACCGTCCAGCCAATGTGTATCATCTTCTCAGTGGCGCTGACTACGGCTGGCGACAAAGTCCTCAGAATTTAATGCCTTACTATCCGGATACGTTACCTCCGACTGTCGAAATTGGTCCGGGATCTCCGACAGGTGTCGTTTTTGGTAGCCAAACGCATTTCCCTGAAAAGTATCAACGGGCATTGTATGCCTGTGACTGGAGTTATGGGCGGATCTACGCTGTTCATCTGACTCCCCGGGGAGCCACCTTCAAGGGAGATTGGGAGTTTTTTGCCAGCGGTACTCCATTGGCTGTCACCGATATCGTTGTCGGCCGCGATGGCGCTCTCTACTTCGCCACGGGTGGCCGCGGGAATAAGTCACACCTTTACCGTATCTTCCACGAGACTTCCATTTCCGCGCGTTCAAACTCGCAAGCCACTCAGGAGAGTAAAGTCCGGCGAGTCTACTCTGCTTTACATACGAATGATGTGCCTGCGCCCTATGGTTTATTTGCTGATGCTTTACGGTCTCAGGATCGCACGCTTCGTTATGCCGCCCGTCTGGCAATGGAGCATCAACCATATTCCCGCTGGCTAAGCAATGTCATGGCTGAAAAGGAACCAACGGCCTTGCTGGAAGGCCTTGTGGCAGCATCCCGGCATGCACCCTCAGACTACCGACAACAAATCATCGATCTACTCACGGGGTTGAAGTGGGAATCTCTGGAAACACAACAGAAACTCAGTTCACTTCGAATATTCTCTATTTTGCTGCAGCGTATGGGAATTCCCGATGGTTCTGAACGAGAACATTTACTGACCTATCTGGATCAACGTTTTCCTGCGACCGACAACAATGTCAACAAAGAATTGGGATCCATCCTGAGCCAATTTCAACCCGACGACTATGCTGACCGTGTGTTAGCATCTATTTCCAATGCTGAATCTCTGATGACTCAATTACACTTTCTCTCCATTCTTATGGATGAAGGCTTTCACGACTTTTCAGAAGCACAAAAGAAACAACTCACCGACGCCATTGACCCCTATGAGCTAAGAGCCGTCGCCCATCGTAAATATCGAGCTCAAAGTGAGCATTTCCAAAACCTCATTCGCACCCTTGGACTACCGGAAGTCGACGACCAACGCCCTGCCCGCCCGGTTGTTCAGAATTGGTCGTTGGCTGACCTGTTACCACTGACTCAGCCAAAAACTCTGGCCACTGCGGATGCCAGCAGAGGTAAGGCGGCCTTTCGGGCAGTTCGTTGCGACAACTGTCACCGTCTGGGAAATTCCGGAGGTGTTCTCGGTCCCAATCTAAACGGGCTAGCAGGACGCTACACCCCCGCCGCTGTATTGGAACACATCGTCAATCCGGACAAGGTAATCTCTGATCAGTATCAGGCAACCATTTTCATCTTGCAGGACGGCCGGCAAGTGACAGGTCAAATTGTCAATCTCTCTAAGGGAACGTATTCCGTACGCACTGATCCCTTTCGACCATTTGCCCGAAGTTCCATTTTGGAAAAAGACATTGACGACATTGTGCCATCTAAGACTTCACTGATGCCGACCGGTTTACTGAATTCTCTCACCGAAGATGAAATTCGGGATCTCCTGGGATATCTACTCGACCCTCGTTAAATGCTCTCGTTTGGCCCTAAGGGTAGATCTGCACTTCGTTCAGGCCCCCGCCTAGTCCCCAATAGGATTCAATGAAAATTCTGACTTTGCGTACTACCGTCGGCTTAAACTTAGTCGTTTGCCAACCATCGCCAAACGGTACAGCAATTCCCGGTTCAAGCATTCCCTGAAATGTATCGCTATACTTTCCGAAATGCTGAGGATATTTGAAAGCGGCTTGAAAGGGACGATCAAACACCTTTCCAAACTGCTGGCGAGTGCTGGCAAGGACCTGGTCATCCGCATCACGTAATTCAATTCGATACTTCATCGTGGCATAGTCGTTGAGTCCTGCATTGGAAGTATTAAGTACTCGTACTTCTGAAATCTGTTGATCTTGTTTCCATTCATACTCTATCCAGCCGGTCTGTTGATAAGGCAACAGCCAGTACGTCGGTGGCACGTAAAACGGAAATGTGGCCATCTCATCACTCACCAGAGGATGTCGATCCTGACCATAGCCACCCAGCGATGCCGTTTCGATGGGCTCCTGAGTGTAATCCAGTTTTCCATCCGTTGGATATTCAGACGTATTGTTATCAATCGTTAAATAGGGCGAAAACCGAATCGCCCGACTGGCCGAAGCGGTCACTCTGGCTTCCCGAGCTAGATTCCTCTCTAGTGATTCGTCTCGCTGAGCAAGTTGCTCTTCAAGAATCGGGGCCAGTCCGGCCAGCAGTGCCTGCTGACTAAGGATCGAATTGCGTTCCAGCGTTTCTGCTGTAGGATCCGTCTGAAATCTCAATCGGTTATCTGCAATCTGCACACCATTGCCTAAGGGATATGTTTTCCCAAACATCGTAAGCTCCGATGCGCCCTGGACTGAAGCGCGAACTTGCGATATCTGTCCGACACTGTTCATGATCAATGCCAAATCGAGTGGTCCTGAATTCTTAAAAATCTCCTGACCATCTAAAGCCAGATACGCCGCTTTTCGCATATAGATCTGTTCAATATTCTCGTCATCGGTGATACGAAACCAGGCAAATTCAGCCGCAACCGTTCCCCATTGAAACGTAACCGGCTGCAACGCATCAATCACGATCCAATCAGCTTCGAATTCACCCCGGGGAATTTTAATCACACTGGTTTCACCAATTTGTTGTACCTCGGCAAGCTGAAATTCATCCTGCTTGGCTAATGGATTTAATACTGTCACAAAGGTCTGTGCTTTGGTTTTAGGAAGTGTACCAAGCGGTTCAATCGTGATGTCTCCTAACTGCAAGACCGAATCTTCATGAATCTGATGAGGTGGATGTGAATACTCGGCAGCAAGTAATTCTCCGTGAATTTCTGCGACGTCCTGACCTGCAGGGACTGAAAAGTGAACATAATCTGTCGGTTGCCAACTTGTCGTCCCGGTCATCGATCGATTGTCTCGCAGGCTTAGCGGATCCGGAGTGCTATAAACGTCACTACACCTGGCAATCACCTTTCCATCGGCAGCCAGCAACGTCAATGGAATCTTCCAGGCAAGATTCTCATAGACGGATAGATCGCTTTTTCGATAGTCCACTCGCATTCTGTAACGCTGTCCTGCTTCAAGTTTAACAGGCACCTGAAAACGATTAAGACTGACACCCTGCTCCCGAACTAAGGCCTCTTTGCCACGAAGAGAATACGCCGTCGCTGGCACGTCCGATTCAGCGGCGGCATCACTGGGGAAAACAAGCATGCCTGTGCCGCTCCATTGCTTCGGTTCAATCCTGACCGTTTTCTGGTCGGTTGACTGATACGCCCCTGCCATCGCTCGCAGCGTGAGTAAATTATGATCATACATATAGGCCACTTTGGGTTGGCCGGGGGCACTCTCAATTTCAAATTCAACCTGCTCGGGAACTAAGAACTGGATACCCAAGTCAGCATTGGGACGCTTGAGCCTTATATACCGATCATTTACTTGTTGATAGTCTGCGGTATTCGTACTTTCATTTCCAAAGACATGATTCCAAGTCTGCCATTGCCAGCCATGATATCGGGGCTCTTCCGTGACAACGTGATCTATAAAAATAAAGTAATCTCTGCCTGGTGTGTCTTTCACATAAACAATGTCACGATCTTTTCGCAGATAATGTTCAGGCAAGCGATCATGCCCAGCGGGTTTGTAGTACTGGATATTACTCTTGGCTACGGCTGAGTGGATAATGGACAACTTATCGCCGTCCCAACTGCTGGTAACTTTCATGGAAGGCGCCAACGCTTCGCCCTCGGTCACCACTCCGGATTCGGCAGCCTGATATCCATGCCATTTATAATGCCAGGACATTCCTGAAGAGGTTCCGAGGATTTCACCCAGCGACGATAAAAAGATGTCTCCATTGACATACATATAGGTATGCCCCATCCCATATCCACTGCGAATCATACTCATCCGATCAGTCGTCTTGAACAACTCCAGCGGTTTTGCCACCGCAGGTTGGTACACTTCCGGTCGGGTCCAAAGCAGCTTAATGATTTCTGCATGCCCTGATTGATGCGCGTCATGGGCTGCGAATGAATATTCTTTTTTCTCATTCACTTTCACCATCGACTGATTGATGAAATAAGCAGCCGCAGATTTGGGGTTCCGATAAGCAAAATCGAACCACCAGGCACTTCCGGATGCGGTTCCGGGCAACTCGATCGGCTTACCCGAAATCACTCCGGCTATCCCCTGATACTTCGGATCGATGGGTGCATCGAACATGCCGACCGGAGGCACGGTTGATTCATGCATCACGGGATAAAATGTTGCCTGTTCAATCCCGGGATGGTTTCTTAAATCGATCCCGCGTGTATTGTTTAAGCAGACTGCCGCGGTATAGAGATTTTGCATCGAGACACTCCAGTAACCCGGCATTCCGGCTTCAAGCCCCTGTCCCGCCCAGCCAATATCGTGCGTAATCAACCAATGATAGGTCTGTAAAAAACTCGAAAGCCAGCGACGGGAATCAGGATATTGGTCACCAAGTACCAGACATCCAATCATGGCGCCAGCGAAGACATTGTTCCCCTGGTTCTTGCTTCTCAAGTGATGCAAACCCATGGCGGGTGTGTGCAGCACCAATCGAAAATAAGGTTCCACGACCTTCTCGGCAATAATATCCCGAGCTCTTTGGCGTTGAGCCTCTGTCAATGCCTGCCAGATAAAGTCGACGGTAAACGAGGCGTTACGTGCAAACATTCCGGCATGAATTTGGGGCATCGAAGCGCCACTCCAGGTGAACCAACCCCAGCGATTCGCTCGTCCCGCGGTCGTAAACACATCCCACGCAACCTCTGCATATTTTCGCTCGCCACTGATCAGATAGACAAAGGCGGCCGAGGTCATCCGAGTTTGCATATGCCCGGCCAGTAGACTGGCCATCTCTCTCGTTGCCGGATCCTCAGTCACCGCGTCAAATTCAATCGTCAAATCCAGGATGGACTCAAGTCGTTCATCCATCTGCAACCTGGCATCCGGCCATTGAGCGACTAACTCGTCAGCTCTGGATTTAATTCCGACGTACATGGACTTCCATGGTTCCGATTGGATTTTCTCCCGAACTTCCATGATTTGCCCGGGCGAAATAAGCAAACCGATCCCCGGCACAGGAAGTTCCTGTGCAATAATCAGCGAAGGTCGTAAGCCGCTGATCAAAAATACAGTGATGAGAAAAAGGAAACGTCGCATAGTATCGTCGATTATATCATCCTGCCTGTGCCCCATCCTGCCCAACGCGAGTGTATATATTGCAAGCTAGCGAGGGCAACCATTCCGTTTATAATGAGTCCACCAAACTCCCATCCTATCTTGATTGAGATTTAATGATGCTTCGAGCAACCTTCTCTGTTTTCTTACTGCTAACGGTCACTTTCTCAATCCAGGCAGATGATCGTCCCAATATTGTTTTAATCATGGCCGATGATTTGGGATTCTCTGACATCGGGTGTTACGGCTCGGAGATCCCGACTCCCAATCTGGATGCCTTAGCGAACAATGGCCTGCGATTCACTCAGTTTTACAACACATCCAAGTGTCACAGTTCCCGAGTTTCACTACTGACGGGGCTCTATTGCGACCAGGCCGGTAGCGAATCGCTCAGTCGCGGAGCAACGATTGCGGAAGTTTTGAAACAGGCTGGATATTTCACAGCCATGTCTGGTAAGTGGCATCTGAGTAAACAACCCACCGACTTTGGATTCGATCGTTATTGGGGACACCTCTCCGGAGCAACTAATTTCTTCACCGGTGACGATACATTTCGTTACAACGGTAAACCGTATCATGTTCCTAAAACTCTCAATGGCCGTCCGTTCTACACAACCCATGCGATTGCCGATTATGCCATCGAATTTATCGACGAAGGGCTCGCATCAGAGAAACCTTTTCTGATGTACCTCCCCTTTAATGCGCCTCACTACCCCTTACAGGCTCCGGAAGCAGACGTAAAACGTCATTTGGGAAACTATGACGGCGGCTGGGATAAACTAAGAAAAACCCGTTTCGCTAAGCAATTGGAACTCGGACTCTTCCCTAAAGACACAAAACTCAGCACTCGATCAGATCACGTCCCCGCCTGGAAATCGCTTTCTGATGAAGATCGCCAGTGGGAAGCCAACCGGATGGCCGTTTTTGCAGCGATGGTTGACCTGCTGGATCAAAACATTGGTCGGGTCGTCCAGCACCTCCAGGACACAGGCGAATTTGACAACACGCTGATTCTGTTTTGCAGCGATAACGGTGCCTGCCCCTTTGAACGAACTCGCGGACGCTTCAAGGACCCCTGGGACCCTGAATCCTATTGGCTTTACGATGCCAGTTGGGCCAATGCCGGCAACACGCCTTTCCGGCTCTACAAACAAAACCAACATGAAGGCGGAATTTGCTCACCCATGATCGCTCACTGGCCTCGCGGGTTAACGACTCAACCCGGGACGATCACAGCTCAACCTGCCCATTTAGTTGATTTTATGGCAACCTTTTTGGAGATCGCAGATGCCAATTATCCAAAACAAATAAATGATCGAATGATCGATCCGCTGGTCGGGAAATCATTGCTACCAATTTTTACAGGCGAGCAACGGGAAGCTCATGAAACACTGTACTTCCACTTCAGAACAGACCGCGCCCTCCGACAAGGTCCCTGGAAACTGGTTTCTGCGAAGCAAGGTCGCTGGGAATTGTACAACCTGGATCAGGATCGCACAGAGATGAACGATTTAGCTTCCCAATATCCACAGCGAGTGGATGCGATGAAGGCGATCTGGTTTGACATCGCTAAGAATCAGGAGCGACTCAAGGGAATCCATCTGCAACCGGTAAAAAAGACAATCACTAAACTGAATTTCCGCAAAGATACCTCCAGCGGTTCAGTGCAAAACTGATTTGAGAAAGCAGGACTAAATCCCTGCCAGTTATTTAAGCTCGGGTAAATAATCCGCACCCAGATTTTTGGGAAAGGGTGTGACCTGATTTCTACGTGCCCAATCGTGCCATTTTGCTTCGAGTGTCTTAGCCAGCTTCGGATGTCGTTTCACCAGATTACGTGATTCAATTCTGTCTTTGGAAATATCATAAAGTTCCCATGGCGCACCACGCGTAGCCACCAATTTCCAGTTACCCTCACGAACTGCCCGACTACCCTGATGCTCAAAGAATAACGCTCGGGATGACACTACTGTCTTTCCCTGCCAGGTTGCTAATAAACTTTCACCAGCCAGCGGAATCGTTTTGGCTTTTTCCCACGTTGATGGATATTCACTTTCAGAAACTTCCAGCATGGTGGGCACGAGATCGATGATATGCGTTGGTGTATTGATAACCGTTCCGTTGGCAAGGTTGCCAGCCGGCCAATGGACAATTGCCGGCATCGAAATACCACCTTCGTGACTATAGTGCTTATAAAGCCGAAAAGGTGTATTGGATGCATTCGACCACCCGGACCCAATGCTATGATAGCTCTCCGCATTCCCCATCGATTCAAGCTGATCTCCCCAATGTAGTTTGTTATTTCGACTGGACCAAACATCAAATCCAAACGGATCCCATTCGTAACAGGCTCCATTGTCAGAAATGAAGACGATCAAGGTGTTCTCGAATTCACCGTGACTCTTTAGATCGTCCACCACTCGTCCAATATTACGATCCATCTGATCCACCATCGCCGCATAGATGGCCATCCGCCGAGCCAGATCACCGCGCCGATCCGCAGGCAGTGAATCCCAGGCTGGATTCCGCCGCGGCTCGATCTCACCCCAATCCCAGTAAAGGCCGCGTTTGGAGAGTTGAGTGTCCTGCTGGACAACACCTAATGCTTTCATGCGAGTCAGTCGCTGTTGCCGAATCACATCCCAGCCGACGTGATATCGATCTTTGTATTTCTCAATATCTTCCGGCCAGGCATGTAATGGAAAGTGAGGCGCGTTGAAGGCCAGATAAAGAAACCAGGGCTTATCTTTGGATTCTCTTCCCATTTCGAGAAATTCCAGAGCATGGTCCACCGTGGCATCCGTCGCGTGAAACGTACCAGGTTTATATTCGATCGGCTCTTGTCCTACCGGGAAACGATCCAACTGTTCCGGTTTAAAATAGTGACGCCCACTTTTAACCGTTCCGTATGATTGTTCGAAACCATGCTGAGTGGGATCGGGCGTTCCTAAGTGCCATTTCCCCGAAAGAAACGTGCGATAACCTGCAGCTTGTAACAGTTCGCCGGACGTCACTGCACCCTGCGACAAGGATCCGCGATAACCGGGGTGGCCAATGTCCTTTATCATGTGCCCCAATCCAACTCGATGAGGGTATTGGCCTGTCAGGATACTTGCTCGTGATGGACAACAGCGTCCCATATTGTACATCTGCGTCATACGAACACCGTTGAAAGCGAGTGCATCAAGATGTGGAGTATTGATTTCGCCTCCATAACATCCCAGATCGCTATATCCCAGGTCATCCGCCACAATTACCAGCACATTCGGACGTTGCCGGGCCTGCAATGCCGATGTACTTAGTAACATCAACAGTCCCAGTATCACTCTGATTTTCATATTCGCTTCCAGCTCAGGGAATTCAGCCAGGCCGCTTCGCCAACCCAACGGTTGATTTACGTTTTGCGACAGCCAACTATTTCACTATAACGTCTTCGTTACTCCGGGGAGGTTGAAGGCTCAATGAATCCATAAGTGTTAGAATACAGAACAAGGCCTGATGCCCCCATCGATTAACACGTACGTTCAGCCAATACCTTATCTAGGCACACTAAATATGAACAACCCACGGGACCAATGGACGTTTCTGCATGTCAACGACAGCCACATGGGTACACCTCGCTCTTATCGGTTTCGTCCCGCTGTGAATCAGCGTTGGGCAGCCATCAAAGCACAAATCGAAAAGGAACCAGCTGACTTACTCCTTCATGGTGGAGACCTTACCCGGGACGGGCAAACGCATCGCTTTGAAATCGAGCAGGCAGCGGATGACTTAAAAACGATTCCCTTTCCCATTCACGTTATCCCCGGCAATATGGACGTCGGCAATAAACATACTCACGTTAACGGAAAGAAGAAGCGGTGGGATCCACTGGGTTTAGGCTGGCATGATCCGGAGCTCAATATGACCAGTGAAAGGCTCGACCTATTCGCCGAACACTTCGGTGATATCAACTGGACGTTCACACATCGGGATGTTCGGTTTACAGGTTTTTATGCCGCCGTTGCCGGCTCCGGATTGAAACAGGAAGATCAGTTTTGGGAGTTTCTGGAGTCTCTTCCCGAGTTGGAGTCAACTCGACACCATGTCGCTGTCATGCACTATTGGCTATTCATGGAAGACCCGGAGGAACCGGATTGGGATCTGACGGACGAAGACGAATACGACAATTGGTATTTTTCCATATCACCACCTCACCGTCAGCGGATTTGGGAACTTCTGACACGGGCACAGGTTGATATTCTTTTCTGTGGCCATGTTCACACTGCGCGTCCTGTCCAGGAGCTTGAAGGGATACGAATTTATCGGACTCAGGCGGCCGGTAATACCGCTCAACTGACGGATCGCTGGGAGGAATATGATACTCGATTTGGATACCATCGCTGCACGGTTACCGAGGGCCAGATCAACGTCGAGTTTATTCTGGGGAACGATCAGTGCGAAGAGTTTGGCACGTACGGTCCGTTAGGGCATCCTCGGGTGGAAGATCGGGATTACAGCGTCGCCACTGAGCAACCGCCGATTTCACCGGATTGATCTAGGCTAAGAGACCTTCGACAATGCGTCCCGGCTGGCCGTCAAGCAACGTCTGTTCCCGCCCGTTTTGCTTATAGGTTAACGTTTCGGCGTCGAGCCCAAACAGGTGTAACAATGTACGGTGATAGTCGAAGTGGTTCACTATATCTTCCTGAGCTCGATGGCCGAATTCATCCGTCGTGCCATACGTACCACCTGCTTTGAAACCGCCACCTGCAACCCACATACTGAAACCGTATGTATTGTGATCCCGGCCGAAATTGGCAACACCTGTGTCATTTTGAATGACTGGCAAACGCCCCATTTCACCGCCCCAATGCACGACCGTCGAATCCAACAGACCACGCTGCTTGAGATCTTTGACCAAAGCAGCAGCTGGGATGTCGACCTTTTTGCAGGATGCCGGCAATCGAGTTTGCAACGTTCCGTGGTGATCCCAATATTGGTTCTTGGTAAACAGCTGCACAAACCGCACACCTCGTTCTACGAGCCGACGAGCGATCAAACAACGCTTTCCAAATTCTTCGGTTTCCTTCACTCCGATTCCATACATATCGTGAGTCGCTTGTGTTTCCTGACTCAGATCGAGTGCTTCCTGAGCAGCCGATTGCATCTTATAAGCTAATTCATAATTAGCCATACGAGCTGCAAGTTCCAGCTCACGTTCACGTTGTTGTCGATGCTTCTCGTTTAATCGTCTCACCAATGAAAGGAAGTTCTCCTGAGAAGATCCTGTGAACTTCTCAGGCGCATTGAGATTCAGGATTCTCGGTTCGACAGGACGAACGACCGTCCCTTGAAACAACGATGGTAACCAGCCGTTGGACCAGTTTAAGACACCTTCCACAGGGAGTCCCTGAGGATCGGTAAGTGATACATAAGCTGGCAGTTCGTCTGTTTCCGCACCTAAGGCATAGGTCAACCAGCTTCCCAGCGAAGGACGGCCCTTCTGAGTGCGACCACTATTCATCGCATGAATCGACTGGCCATGATTGTTGACGCCCGTATGCATGGAACGAATCACCAGCACATCGTCAACGATTTCAGACAATCCCGGAAGCAATTCGGAGATCTCCGTGCCACATTCTCCATGCTTAGCGAACTTGTAGGGACTACCCATAATCCGTGAACTGGCTTCCGCCGCGTTATCGTATTTGATCTCTCCGGGGAATTTCTGCAGATGCATCTTGTTCAGGATTGGCTTGGGGTCCATCAAATCCATTTGACTTGGGCCACCCTGCATGAACATCGAAATCATCGCCTTCGCCTGGGGTTCATGATGGGTTGGCTTGGGCAACAAATCAAAACTTTGGATTCCCAGATTTGGCTTAATCGGTTCAGCCTGTGCAATTTGTTGAGAAAGACACGCCAGTGATAAGGGAATACTTCCCATGGCCAGTCTGGACAAAAAGTGCCGGCGACTTGATTCTGTTGCATTGTTTGTAGTCATCATTTTTTCTTTCTTCGACCTCAGTCCACGTAAATGAACTGATTGGCTCCGAGCAAGGCCTGGCAAAACATCGCTAATGCTGTTTGATCTGCCGCTTCCTGACTCATGGAAGAATCTGTTTGTTTCAATTCTTCTTTCTGCAACGTCAGAAAATTAAGCAACTCGGTCATGTATCCGTCGGGGAGTGGTTGTCCATAGGCTCGCTGCCAGGCATAACCAATTTGCTGTTCAATGGTTTCGCCACCATGTGTTTGAATATGCTCAGCGAACAACTCGGAATATTTCTCGATAAACTCGCTGTTCATAAGCAACAGAGCCTGCGGAGCGACGTTGGAATCCGAACGGCGAGTACAGTTTGGCGCAACTGAGGGAACATCGAACGTTTCTAAAACAGCTAATGGTCGGCTGCGTCGGACCTGAATGTAGATACTGCGACGATGCTCATCCGCACCTAATTCGTTTCCACTTACAGGTTTTCGTTCACCATCCAGATTCTCTTTCCCGAGCACAATCTGGCCTACGCCGTCTTCCATCACGGGCACGGCTTCACCAAACATTGCATTATTTCCCTGCCCGCTCACTGCAATCACTGCATCACGAATCACTTCAGATTCAAGACGCCGTACGGACTGGCGAGCGTACATTCGATTGTCCGGATCCATTTGATCAAGAGTTGGGGACCGGCCCGACTGTTGCTGATAGGTGTAGGAATTCAAAATCAGGCGGTGAATATGTTTGACGTCCCAGCCGCTCTCTATAAATTCTCGCGAGAGCCAGTCGAGCAGTTTAGGGTGCGTCGGGCGTTCGCCAAGTTGACCGAAATCTCCAAGTGAATTAACAAAGGATCTGCCAAAGTGGTGGTACCAAATACGATTGACCATCACTCGAGCTAACAAGGGATGCTGATCACTGGTCAGGTGACGAGCATAAGCGAGCCGCCTGCCACTCGACGGCAAATCGGGATTATTGGGTTCAATACCGACAGATACTTTCGAATTTATGATCTCCATTTCGCCAGGTAAGGTAGGTTCGGTGGAGGGGCTGGTATGATTACCACGTTTGAATAAATAGGTGACTGGTTGGTGATTTTCCGGTTCTGTCAGAGCACGAATAAAGTACTCTCTGGGGATTTCTTCCCGGATCTTTTCGATGCCGTCCTGTAAGTCATTCAGTTCTTTGCGAGCATCTGTCACCCGGCAGACTTCGGCAGCCTGACGATATTCCGCAACCAATTCGGCTTCTGTCTGATTGTGTTCTTTGAGTGACTCGGCCGTTACAAGTAATGGCGGATGCTGAGCCAATTTTGCAGTTTGTTCTTCCGTCCGATCCGCTTGAGCAATTTCTAATATTGACTCCAGTTCACCCCGTAAAGGTGCTTCGAGCTCTGCCAAATACTGCTGTTTCACTTTGGCTATCGCATCTGACTCACGCTGATCTGCGATGGCTTCAATATCTGTGGCTCGACGACTTCGCTGGCGGCTGTAAAGGTACAACGAGCCCGAGCTGATATTTTGAATGTAAGGATGTTCTTTGAGCAGAGCGACTTGTTCCTCCGAGCGATCTGAGGAAGGCGTTTTATATGCTTCACGCAGCGGTTGCTTCAGTTCATCCGGAGCTTTAATTAGTTCTTCATAGAGTGTGCGATCGATATGCTGATCGACGACTTCCTGCCGCGCGACGGTTGCTTCTTCTGCGCGTTTTTCAATGGCTGTCCTTTGATCTTTGTCTGCCTGTGAATAGAGACTGATCTGACGCTGCGAAGGGGACTGCCAGGATTTCCAGTCCAGAGCGGGAGCCAGAATCGCTCGCAAACGATAGTAATCTTCCTGGCTGATGGGGTCATACCGGTGATTATGGCAGCGTGCACAGCCAACCGTCAGCCCCAACAGAGATGTGGTCATGATATTGATACTACCTGCGATGGCTTCGTTCCGAGCCACCATTTGATCCACGCCTCCACTGCCAGTACCGTCAGGAGCCATTCTCATAAATCCGGTCGCGGTCAGTTGGCGGCGAGCATCTGGGGAGAGGTTTTTATAAGGACGAGCCGTCAGTTCGTCACCGGCTAATTGTTCCATCACGAATTGATCGTAGGGCATGTTGTTATTAAATGCCTTTATCACATAGTCGCGATACGCATAGGCCCACTGTCGTTCCGTATCCGAATCTGTATAACCTTCGGAGTCTGCATAACCGGCTACATCCAACCAGTGACGTCCCCAGCGTTCTCCGTACTGCGGTGATGCCAGTAGTTCGTCAACGAGTTGATCGTAAGCATCGGGACGAGTGTCTTTTGCGAATCGTGCAACAGCTGCGGCTGACGGCGGCAGACCCAGTAAATCAAAGTAGAGTCTGCGAATTAAAATTTCGCGGGATGCCTTATCCGAAAAATTCAACGACTGAGCTCGCAGTTTTTCTAAAACAAAGTAATCAACCGGCGAGGTAAGATCGCGCATTGTCTGAAGAGTCGGAATGGGTTGTTTAACAATCGGCTGGAATGCCCAAAACTGACTTTCCTCTTCGGTAAAGTACTGTTCTGTGATGGCTTCAGGTTCGGGACTTGCCGTGCGTGCACCCTGATCAATCCAGCTACGAATAGTCTCAATTTCCAGCTGGCTAAGATTCTTATCTTCAGGGGGCATCTCTCCACTGGAAACGCGATCCAACAGCACGGAATCGACAGCCATGCCCGCTACGATCGCCGGACCGGAATCGCCTCCGGCCTGAATAAATCGTGCTAATCGCAAATCCAGATTGCCTTCTTTAATACCGTCTTCGCCGTGGCAATGGAAGCAATGGGTCTTCAGAATAGGGCGAACATCTCGCTCAAAAACGATGTCCTCTGCAGCCTTCGCAAGACTAGAAGTTGTGGCGAAGACGACGAGTAAAATGAACAGGCGACTAGCAGTCATAAGCAATTCCAGGCCAGATAAATAATCTATACTTATCCTAGCTAAAAATTAAGTCTGTCACCCCCGCAATTCAGGCGGCATGTCAATCTTTTTCACATACAATACGTGTATTCACCGGTTGAGAGTCGGTTGGACGTACGGGAAACACTTTGAGGATCAAAAAATGTTTCGAGTCATTACAGGATGTCTCTTATCCTGCGGGCTGCTGCTGACTGGCATGACATCGCTGGGAAATAATGCGGATGTAAAAGCGTACCATGTTGGTGATAAAGTTCCCGATTTCGAAGTGCGAACACTCAAGGGTAAAAAGACTTCGCTAACAGCGCTGCAGTCGAATGAAAAGACAAATTCAAGTGGTGTGACGGTACTGACTTTTTGGTGCTCTTTCTGTGGCAGCTGTCGTCAGGTGGACAAACCGTTGAGCGAATTATCTCAAAGGTTTGATGGTCAGGTCGCTATTCTTGCCTTAGATTCCAGTGCCGGGGAACAGGCGAAGACCATTTCCAAAGTACTCAAAGAGAAGCAACTCAGGATGCCGGTCCTGCTCGATGGTAAAGGTCATTTAGCCGATCTATTTGGGGCCAGGATGACAACAACCACGGTCATTATCGATGCGGATAATGTCATACGATATTGGGGGCAATTTCAGCATGGCGAAATTCCGCTTGCAGAACAAGCGATCGAGGCTGTGCTTGCAGGCAGGAAACCGCCACGCGACCATACCCGGGAACGTGGCTGACACATCGAACGATATTAAGATTCCGTGTGAATCCCGCCATTTACTATCCAGTGCCCCGCATACCGGTCGACACTCCCTTAATCGTCAACTGCGTCTGATACTCCAGGTCCGACAGAAAATCCGGGCTGTCATTTTCTGAGGCTTCGGCGGACCGTTTCATTAACTCAATTTGCAACAGATTGAGTGGTCCTACATATCCGTTGCGAACCTGAATGGATCGTTGCAACCAACTTACTTTGTCGAGCAATTGTTCTGAATCTGTGAGCGTTAAGATGGCTTGGAGTGTATTTTCATATTCTAAATTGATCAATTCAATCAATTCGCTCCCACCTTCAAGCTGGGCGCCTAACTGAGCATAGCGGCTAAAGACAGGCATGTTGGTTTTAGCCAAAGCCAATGCCGCATTATCAACAATCGCTTTGAAGAATGTCCATTCTTCATACATCTTCCTGAGCGTTTCAATTTTCCCGGCATCGATGAATTGCTTACAAGCAGTACCAATACCAAACCAGGCCGGGATCAGACATCGACATTGTGTCCACGAAAACACCCAGGGTATTGCTCGGAGGTTCTCCACTTTATCACCCTGCCGACGTTTCGATGGTCGTGATCCAATTGGCAGTTTCTCGATGGCATTAATCGGAGTGACATGACGATAAAAGTCCGGAAACCCGGGGTGATCTACTAAACTGCGATACCCCACTCGAGACAGATCGGCCAATTCCTGAATGGTCTCACGCCATGGCTCTGAAACAACTGCTGAATCATCTGAAATCTTTGACAGCACAGCCCAGGCCAACTGCTCGAGATGCCGACTGGCAATATGAGGATTGTCGTAGCGGTCTGATAAAATCTCGCCCTGTTCGGTTAACCGTAACGTGCCACTAAAGGAATCCTGAGGCAATGATAGCACGGATTTAGCAGCAGGCCCGCCGCCTCGACCTAAGGAGCCACCACGCCCGTGAAAGAACGTTAAATTGATCCCAAATTGCTCGGCCACTTGCGCCATTCGCGATTGCGAATTGAACAGCCCCCACTGGCCGGCCAGATAACCACCATCTTTCGTGCTGTCGCTGTAACCGATCATCACTGTCTGGTTATCACCTTGCTGTTTTAAGTAGTCACGATAGACGTCGTTACTTAACAGACTCGTTAAAGTGTCATCTGAATTTCTGAGATCATTAATCGTCTCGAATAATGGTACTAACGGTAATTGACTGAGGCCGTCCTGTTCATCGCCACCATCCACTGACTCGGACCATTTCCAGAGCCAAAGCACGGTTAACAGATCACTCGGTGTGCGCGTCATACTGACCACATGCCCACCGAGGGCAGCCATTCCAAAGACTCGGGCAGTACGCCGCAGCAGCGTGAATAACTCGAGTGTTTGATTGGTGCTATCCCCTAAAGCGGCCGCATCAACATCAATGGCACTGCCCATTGTTTCGAGCAGGAGTGCTTGTTTTTGAGTTTCGTCCAGAGTTTCCGGCGAGTCATGCTGACCGGTAGCTTTCCAGATATCGTTCATGACTTCTGCATAAACGCTGGAATCCTGCCGAACATCCAGATGCATCATATGGAAGCCAAAGATTCTGATCTGATCCAACCATGGCTGAACTTCTTTTTCGGCAATAATTGCATTACCAGTTGATCGCAGACTATTACGTATGAGCGTTACATCACTATGCAATTCGGCAGCCGACATATAGGCTCCCGGAATATCTGCCACTCGGTCGGTCATCTTCAAGGTGGCGGTCTGAGAAAGTCTCCAGTAAATCACTCGAATCCACTGGCGATAGGATTCACGAGGAGGAACTCGTTGCAGCAATGATTCTAATTCCGGCCAACGCTCTTTCGCATTTGCCACCGAATCCAGAATCATCTTCCCTGACTCAGTATGCTTATCGGAGATACATAATGACCGCCCCAGATTTTCACACTGTCCGAGGTGAGTTTCCAACGCGGCTTCACGTAACCACTTGAACGTCTGTTCCGTCACGTCAGGTGTTACAAATGGGTTTCCGTCCCGATCTCCACCAATCCAGGAGCCATAGATAAACAAGGGGTTTGTCTTCTTGACATTAGGATAGTAATCATTCAATGCCTGTCGCAGGTCATTGGCAACGCGTGGGACGATATCCCAAAGTACATCCTTATAGGCGAGACCACGTTGGACTTCCTGCAGAACGGTAGGACGTCTGGAACGAATGAAATCAGTCTGCCAAAGTTTTCTCAACTGAGCTTTTACTTCGCTGGGAATGCGATCGCGTTGGGAAGGCAGTAAATCCGGTTCATCCTGACGGTCAAGTAACTTCCGCAGGTCGTTCAGTAGTCGTCGAATCGATCTACGTTTGGCTTCAGTGGGGTGCGCTGTCAGCACCAGTTCCACTCGAGCGTTATTCACATACTGCTGAACCTGCTGATCCGAATAACCGGCATCGTGAAATCGCTTTATGATCGAGCGAATTGTCTCCCGGGCCGGTTCGGGATAAGTATCTCGTTTGCGGTCAAACAGTACTCGTACACGTTGACGATCTTCAGCTAAGTTGGATAACTCAAGGAAAATCGTGAAGGCTCGAGTGAGCGTGATGATCTGCTGCTTGTCTACTCCCGCAATAATCAAATCCAGTTCTTCTTCACGATCACGATTGCCATGACGCAATTCACGAATCATCTTCCGCACTTTTTCGACTAATTCAAATCCATCATCTCCGGCCATCTCCCGGATAACGTCCCCGATCAGTCGACCAAGCTGGTCTACTTCATGACTAAGCGTTTCAAAGGTGGACTGAGACATGGAATTTGGATGAGAAATGGGGATGTGCGGTAATACAGCAGGTTCACTGCTCCGCTGGCAGGCTCCTGAAACTCTAGTTTAATGTCCATTCTGGCATTCGGGTAGACCACAGAAATTTAAGCCATGGCCGGGGTTGTAGCCAGCGTCAGAAAACACACTTAAGCGTCGTCTCCCCGGAGCGTACCAAGCCAAATGGAAAATTCCTTGACTTCATCTGCATTCATACTGAGTACTAACGCTTCGCGATGGATTGGATGGATTGCCAATACATGATCCATTTGAAAGTCGATCACGGAGTTAAATTCGATTTCATGTAATTTGGTTTCATGCAGTCGATTATCCACCCTGCCCTTCAATCGATTGCCATCACGTTCGACGACTTCGACCCAGAAGTCTTCACCCCATCCGCGAGACGGTACAGGATCGGGCTCGATATTGATCAATGTCAAAGGAAACGGATGTCCAATGATTGGTTTGGTGGCTTCTCCGTTACAAACCGGACAATTGCATGCTTCGGGGGCATCCGGATGAGTGGAAAATCGTGGCGAATCGATCCGCAACTCCACAAACTGCCCCACTCCCAAATACTTTTTCATCAGGCGATGCGGGATATGAAAGTGCTCAGGATTTTCTGAATGCATTTGCAAGCCATCGACCAGGTCATATTCGTTTGCGAATTGCGACATTTGACTTAATCCTGAATATCTTCTAACGGACCGACATACGCAAAACGAGGTACGGATACTCCGTCGACTTCGACTTGTTCAAAGAACATTTCATAGGGACGCACCCAAAGATTGCGATCACCATACTCCTGACGATAGAGTACCATCCGTTCTTCGGTTTCACTATGAAAAGCGATATCCAGCACGGTATAGTCTTTGTTCTTATAGTGGCGATATCGGCCGGTCTTGAATTCCGTTTGCATGGTGATGTTCTCTGTTACTTTCCTGAGTTGCGTTGCCAGAACACTCCGTCTGAATAACCCTGAATCGATGGATCCCGCTTGGCAGTTTCCAGTCGTTTGAGAGCCCACAGACAGTATTGCTGATTGAGGTCGATGGACAGGCACTGGCGATTAAGCTTGGCAGCAACAGCAGCTGTCGTGCCACTACCTCCGAAGGGGTCTAATACAAAATCGCCTTCATCGGAACTTGCCAGTAGCAATCGAGCTAATAGCTTTTCCGGTTTTTGAGTTGGGTGATCCGTGTTTTCCGGCATCGACCAAAAAGGAACAGACAGATCGTTCAGAAAGTTTGAGGGGTAGGTATCTCGATAATTACCATGACTACTCTCGTCCCAGTCTTTCGGTGAACCGTCTTCACGGCGGTAGGGCGCCACCACTTGTCGTCGTTGTTTGATTCGGTCGACATAGAATTTGAATTTCCCGGTTAGGGTGCAAAACCAAATATCTTCATGAGCGTTCTTCCAGTTCTTCCGGGCGCCACGCCCCTTTTCTCTTTCCCAGGTAATCCTGTTCCTGACATGGAAATATTTGCGCGCGACATCGACGATCGACAGTGACGTTCGCCAGTCTCCACAGATGTAGATAGAAGCTGTCGGTTTGAGTAATGGGACCAGCGAGCCAATGACCTGGTCAAGCCAATGCGAATAGTCGGATTCTCCACGGGCTTTGAATTTCAAGGCGCCGAATGACTTGGTCAGATTATAGGGTGGATCCAGTATTAATAGATCGACGGACTCCAATGGCAAAAAGGGAATCCATTGCTGAAACTCGCCACAGGCAATGCCAGTCACCGGTTTGGAACGACGTCGTTTCGGCAGTGCAGTCAACAACCGAGGTAACAATCGTTTACGATCGGCACGTGAAATCGTCAGCGTCCTGTTTCGGGGAGCTCGCTTACGGGTTTTGCGTTGAGAAGCAGGTGGAGTCATCGAGGCGGTCGTTTATTGTTTTACCTGTAAATGGTTTATTGTTCTGCGGACTGCTTTATATTGTAAGGACTGAATTTGAGTTCCCAACCGCTGGAGTATCAACAATGACTAAACAATTTGTACTGGCTTTCTGTTTAGCGACCACCGTTTGTCTGAACGCTGCTACCGCCCGACCTTCCAAACAGGCTCCACTGGCTGGACAAGGCATCATGATGGGCGAATTAACATCCACCAGTATTCATGCTCAGGTTCGGCTCACTGCAACTGATGAACTTGTGGATGGTGATGTCGCCGGACACCCTGGCATCGTTGAATTCTCTGTCTATGAGATGAACGGAGGACTGCGAAAAACGCTTAGTCAACAAGCGGTTCAAACAACGGTAGTCAAAGCGGAGGCTCAATACGATTTTATTGCCCGAGTGATTTTTAAAGACCTGACGCCTTATACACCGTATCTGATCAGAACTCGTATAGGCAACGATGCAAATTCACTCCGGGAAGGACCAACCGGTCGATTTGTCACCCATCCGGGAAAAGACAATGAGTTTCCGGTTTCCTTTGTGGTCGTCACCGGTATGAACTATGCCAAATTCCACGGCGATAACCGAATTGACCGCAAGATTCACCTCGAACATAACAACACCGAACTGCCTCAACCTTATCGGGGGCGAGACAAGCATTTGGGATATCCGGCGCTGGCAAGCATCAGCAAATTACATCCCAACTTCTTCGTTGGTACAGGTGATAACGTCTATTACGATACACCGAAAGATCCACGAGCAGAGACGATTGAACAGATGCGGCAAAAGTGGCACGAGCAATGGGTACAACCACGGTATCGTGAGCTGTTTGCGCATGTCCCCACCTACTGGGAAGTAGATGATCACGATTATCGTATTGACGATGGTGATAACTCGGGAGATCACATGCCGAGCGTCGAGATGGCAGTGCGTATGATGTACGAGCAGTTACCGTATGCTGCTATGGGTGACCAAAAGACGAAGACGTATCGGACAGTGCGCGTGTCCAAAGATCTACAGATTTGGTTTGTCGAAGGGCGAATTCATCGGTCCGATAATGCGATGGAAGACGGGCCGGAAAAAACAATCTGGGGCTTAGAACAACGGCAGTGGCTGATGGAGACCTTGAAGCAAAGCGATGCGACTTTCAAGATTATGGTTTCTCCAACGCCAATGATCGGACCTGATGATAAGCGGAAGTTTGATAATCACACCAACTTCAATGGCTTTCGTCATGAACGCAAAGTCTTCTTTGACTTTCTGGAAAGCGAAGGGCTGATCGACGAGAACTTCTACCTGATTTGTGGGGACCGGCACTGGCAGTATCATGCCGAAGACCCAACCGGTGTGGAGGAATTTTCCTCCGGAGCGTTGGTGGATGCCAATAGTCGCCCCGGGAGAAAGTCCGGAGAAGCAGAGAGTACGGATCCGGAAGGCCATATCAAACAACACTATCTACAAGACCCTGCTTCCGGTGGATTCTTACAGGTTGTCAGTATCCCTACGGTCGATGGTGTCGCTCGTTTGGCTTTCATACATCGCGACGAACATGGGAAAGTGCTCAATCTGGCCATCAAAGACGCAAAGTAGAGCAGCGATTGAGATTGCCCGTCAACCTGCCCGGCTTGGTTTAACAAAAAGCGATAACCGAGTGCTTTCAGTCGATAGGATTATTTTTTTAACCATTTTCAAAAAACGGTTGCCAGTGTGACCTAACGTGTCACACCCCATCGCGATACTTCTATCAGTCAGGAATACCCCGAAACGATAGGAGGCCTCACCATGGCACAACGATGGCTCGAATCAGATCTCGACTCACTTTTCACCAGTACTGAACCTTTGGAACTCGGACGGATGGATATTGAGGAGTTTTTTGCTGAATTGGCAAAATTATTAAAAGCCCGTAATTCCAATGAAAATGACGTGGCGAGTTAAGATCTCGCCGTCTGTCGACGCATTGGGCAATTCCCGCAAGTCCGTTTTAGGGGCTGACAGCATCCTGTTCGGCAATGGCTTGATTGTTTTGATTTCCAAACGGATAGGTCAAAACGATCTCTTCGATGCAGATTTGCGGAGCGAATTGGTTTTCCTGCAGAGTGCTGGTTAGATGTTGAATCGGTCCTTCGTCGAAGTACTGCAGTTGGCGTCCCAAGGCAAAACTCAACATACGTTCACTGAGATTTCGAGCAAACTTGTCTTGTTCTCCCAACAGGATTTGCTTGAGCTCATTGGCACCGGCGAATTTCGTGCCATCGGGTAACTCTCCGGAGTTATCAATTGGCTTGCCGATGTGCATGGCAATGTCGTTAACGACATTCTTAGCTAGTCCACACCCCATCTCTTATCAGGTATAAATAAGCTAATCTCAACCAGTGAGGATCACTTCACCAGCTGTGATCTTCGGTTACTTCCTTCAGGCTCATTTGCAGAAACAAAGTTATGAAACTCGTACGATTTATTAACGATGCTGACGAAACTAAATACGGTGTTCAACATGATGACGGTAGCATTACCAACCTGGACGGGTGCCCGTTTGATTCACCTACCGACACAGGTGAAGCTGCATTAGTCAAGAAACTGCTGGCACCCATCGCACCACATTCCATCGTCTGCATCGGTCTGAATTATAAGAAGCATGCCGAAGAAGGTGGCTCAGCGATGCCCGAGCACCCGGTTGTCTTTATGAAGATGCCAAGCACAGTGCAGAATCCCGGAGACAACATTGAAGTCCCGACTCATTTGGCCAGTACGATGGTAGATTATGAATGTGAATTGGCAGTCGTAATCGGAAAGCGAGCTAAAAATGTATCCAAAGAGAACGCGTTGGACTACGTGCTTGGATACACGTGTGCGAATGATGTTAGTGCTCGGGACTGGCAGAGCAAATGGGGCGGCAGCCAATGGTGTCGTGGTAAGACATTCGATACATTTTGTCCGTTAGGGCCTGCCTTAGTGACCACCGATGAAATCACCAATCCCAACACTCTGGGCATCAAGACGATTCTCAACGGTGATGTGATGCAGGACTGGAATACGGATGACATGATTTTTGATGTTCCAACGCTGATTGAATTCCTCAGTGGTAGCTCCGTGCTGGAACCAGGCACGGTGATTCTCACCGGAACACCTCATGGAGTTGGCTTCGCTCAGGATCCTCCTCGCTTCCTTCGTGATGGCGACGAAATCACCATTGAAATTGAAGGAATTGGTCAACTTACAAATCCCGTAGTCGACGAAGCCTAACTTCGATCAGGATTGTTAATATTCAAAATCCCATTGGTGCATAATACACCTATGGGATTTTTTATTGGCAAATTGCTGAATGCCAAACTGGCCGTTTTGCTCTGGGCAAGCACGTACGTTATTCCTGCTTAAGCAATTGATTACCTCTGGTTCAGTGAAGCTCAATGGAAATCCGAACTTACCCACGAAAGTGCTTATCGCCAGCGACTGGCCATCGCTCACCTTTCCCGCGATGGCGTATTGTACGATGACATCCTGCCAATTCTGATCGCCAAGCTAAAGTCGAATGACCATCGATTCAAACGATCCTATCTGCTCTATGAATGCATCGGAAATTACAAATCGCGTGCAGAACCACATCTCGACTACCTCGTCGACCTAGACATTCAGGCGGCTGCAATTGTAGAAGTCCTGATCGAGATTTTGAAAGAGCA
>CEUY01017793.1_pt1 | contig 25232 bp, 23 predicted proteins | sample 361481 | NCBI WGS metagenome assembly CEUY01 (sample SAMEA2622737, study PRJEB7988) | marine metagenome | isolation source: saline water (ENVO:00002010), including | reverse complement strand
TTAACCAAACACTTAATGGGTTTTTCAAAGGGATGTAAATTTGCTAAAGATATAAGAAGCAATCTTGCAAAAATATACTTAAGTGATAAACCAAATGAAGTTCTCTATAAAATAGCCAATCAATTGAGTTAGTTTTGTTAAAGAAAATAAAATCTTATATAAAAGAATTTAGCAGTAAATCTTTAGAAGAGAATCCCGCAAAAGAGGATGATGCTTCAATAATGAAAGCATGCGCTTCCTTATTAATAGAAGCTGCGTTTGCAGACAAAATCTTCTCAGAAACTGAAATTGATTCTTTAAAGTCTACTCTAGTTAACAAATTTGATTTCAATGAAAATGATGTTATTGAACTAATACAGAAAGCTGAAAATATAGTTGAGGAGTCTACCTCGCTTTATGAGCATACAAGACTAATTAATGATAAAAGCTCATATGAAGATAAATTAAAGCTTATCAACAGTCTGTGGAAAGTAGCTTATGCTGATAATGAAATAGACAAGTATGAAGACCACCTCATCAGAAAAATATCTAATTTACTGCATGTAAGCCATAAAGACTTTATATCTGAAAAGATAAAAGCCAAAGAAAGCAACCATTAAAAATCTTCAAAGTCTTCAAAGTCTTCAAAATCATCATCAATCTGTCCATCTAGAGTTTCGTATAATCTATTTTGATAATATGCATCTTTAATAAAAAGGTATTCATCACCAATTACAATATCTTCTAAACCTAAATATCTTGCTCTTGTATCTATCAAGTCTAAAAACTTTAAGCTGTAAACTGTTGGTTCATGATTAATTAATATAGATGGACTTAAAAAAGAATCTGGGATCATACTTATTGTATCTCTAAGACTACTAGGCCCCAATCCTGGTAACATAAGGTATGGACCATGTGGTATACCCCAAGCAGCTAAAGTTTGACCAAAGTCTTCATCGTGTTTTTTAAGACCAATTTGTGATGCTACATCAATAAACCCAACTAAACCTATTGTTGAATTTATAGTAAATCTAGTTAAGTCAGAAAGACCTTCTTTTATCTTCCCCTGTAAAATATTATTAAAAGATATACTTATGTCATCAACATTAGATATAGCGTTATAAATACCTATCTCAAGAATATCTGGGGTTATTCTTTTATAAAATTTAGCTACTGGAGTAGCAACTGCTTTATCTAACTTCTTATTAATTTCTAAAGTAGTCCTATTAATATTCTCGAAAGGATCATTTTCAGATATTAAAGACAACGAAAAAGACAATAATATTAGAATATATAAGTTTCTTTTCATGAATTTGTTTGGGGTATGATCTGCACAGAATTTTTCTTTATAGCTTTTAACTTCTCTACCACTTGTGTACATAAATCATTAAATAGGTCTTTATTCTCAGTTAGTAAAAAATCATCTTTTTCATAGAACGGTATCTCTGATAAAAATTCTAATTGGCACTCTTTCGCTAACTTTTCTCCGCCCCTCTTTCCAAATAAAAAATATTTTTTTTCAGAGTCTTTAGGTTTAAAAAAGCTCATATTTTCAATTACCCCAAGTATAGGAACTTCTAATTTTTTAATCATCTCCACACCTTTTTTGGTATCAGCTAAAGAGACTTCTTGAGGGGTAGTAATAACAATAGTTGCATCTAATGGCATTTTTTGTAAAAGAGTTAACTGAATATCACCTGTACCTGGAGGAGTATCAATAATCAAGTAATCTAATTCGCCCCAATTTGTTTGGGATAATAATTGCATTACCGCTCCACTAACCATGGGTCCTCTCCATATTACTGGTGTAGAGTTTTTTGCTATTAACCCCATTGAAATAAATTTAATTCCTTTCTTTACTAATGGATTCAATAAATTTTTATCTTTTATTTCTATTTCATCAGAAGAGCTTTCTAATAATATTGGAAGACTAGGGCCGTAAATATCAGCATCAACAAGTCCAACTTTATATCCTTTTTGTTGTAGACTTAAAGCAATACTAAGGGAAATCTCCGATTTTCCAACTCCTCCCTTTGCAGAAAATACACCTATGATATTTTTAATTTTTCTCATAGACTCAGGAATTCTTATTGAAGCTTCTTTTTTTGGCATACTAATAGACAGTTACTATAAATTCAGTAAGTTATAATACTACTTTGATACATTCTAAACATTGATACTATCAGTAAAAATGTCTAAAGATAATTTAAAAAGAAATATTCTAGTCACAAATGCCTTGCCATATGCAAATGGCTCGCTCCATCTTGGACATATGTTAGAACATATACAATCTGATATCTGGGTAAGATTCCAAAAACTAATTAATAATAACTGCACATACGTTTGTGGCGAAGATGCTCATGGAACTTCGATCATGTTAAAAGCTGAAGAAAGAGGTATTAAACCTGAAGAACTAATAAAGAGCGTTAAAGAAAGTCATATAGAAGATTTAAAGGCTTTTAATATTAATTATGACAATTTTTATACTACACATAGCGAAGAAAATAAGTTTTTATCTGAAATGATTTTTAGTCAACTACAAGAAAAAGATCTAATTGAAGAAAAAGAAATAGAGCAATTATTTGATACTGAGAAAAATCTTTTCCTCTCGGACAGGTATGTTAAGGGAACATGTCCTAGCTGTAATGCTAAAGAACAATATGGAGATAATTGCGAATCTTGTAGTTCTGCTTACTCTGCTATTGATTTAATTGACCCTGTTTCTGTGCTTTCAGATTCAAAACCTGAAATTAGAAAGAGTATTCATTTATTCTTTAAACTTTCTAAATTAAGGAAATCAATTAAGGAATGGTTAGAAACTTCTAAAGTTCCTAAACAAGCAGTAAACAAACTATCAGAGTGGACTGAAGGTGAAATCAAAGATTGGGATATAAGCAGAGACGGTCCTTACTTTGGTTTTGAAATTCCCGGTTATCCTAATAAGTTTTTTTATGTCTGGATGGATGCACCCATAGGATATTTAGCTAGTCATAAAAATTATCTAGATAGGCTAGGTAAATCAGAAGAGTTTGATCTTTATTGGGGAGAAAAGTCTGCAGCTGAGTTATATCATTTTATAGGAAAAGACATAATGTATTTTCATGCCCTATTCTTCCCTGCTATGCTGCTCAATTCAGGTTTTAGACAACCAAGTGGTGTTTTTATTCATGGTTTTCTTACAATAAATGGTGAGAAGATGTCTAAATCTAGAGGTACATATATTCTTGCAGATGATTACCTAAAAGTTTTAGATCCAGAGTATCTAAGATATTACTTTGCAGCTAAGTTAAGTACAGGGATAGATGACGTAGATCTTAATCTCGATGACTTTTTACTACGAGTCAATTCAGATGTAATAGGGAAATTTATTAATATTGGTAGTAGAACATCAGGATTTATTAAAAAACACTATAAAAATAAGTTATCTAATAAACTAGACAATGAAAAGTTAATTGAGGAATTTATTGTTAGTTCAAAGGAAATAGCAAAAGCTTATGAAAACAGAGAGTTTAGTAAGGCTATACGGGATATTATGATTTTAGCTGACAAAGCTAATAAATACATTGATAAAATGGAACCTTGGACTTTAATAAATGATAAGAAGAATAAAGATCTTGTACATTCTATTTGCACTACAGCTCTAAACTTATTTAGGATTCTAACAATAATGCTTTATCCAGTTACACCTTCTTTAGCAGCAAATATTTATAAATTTTTAAATATAAAACAACCGAATTGGGGCGATTTAAACAACCTCTTATTAGATCATGAGATTTCTGAATACCAATCTTTATTAATTAGAATTGAAAAAGAACAAATTGACAAGTTACAAGAGATATCAAAGGATAACTAATGGAAGAAATTAATATAGATGAATTTTCAAAAATAGATCTAAGGGTAGCTAAAATTATTGAAGTTTTTGAAGTTGAAGATGCTGATAAATTAATACAACTTAAACTGGACTTAGGTGATTCAGGAATTAAAACAGTTTTTGCAGGAATAAAAGGCTCTTATGAACCAAATCTTTTACAAGATAAACTAGTAATTTGTGTTAACAATCTTAAACCCAGAAAAATGAGATTCGGAACATCTGAAGGAATGATTTTAGCTGCAGGTGATGACGATATAGGGATTTTTCTTGTATCACCAGATTCAGGTGCTATTCCTGGAATGAAGGTAAGATAGTATGGCTAATAAAGCAGAAACAGATATTTTAATTATTGGAGCAGGACCAGTAGGTTTATTTACTGTCTTTGAGGCTGGCTTATTAGGATTAAAGTGTGAAATTATTGATAATCTAAACAAAGTTGGAGGTCAATGTTCTGAATTGTATCCTGATAAACCTATATTCGATATTCCAGGGGTTCCTAATCAAACTGCAGAAGAACATATAGAAGCATTATTAGAGCAAATAAAACCCTTTGATTATGGTTTACACCTAGATCAAAGAGTAAATGAGATATCCCAGTTAGATAATGAAAGTGATATAAAAAAATGGAAAGTAATAACATCTGAATCAAAAGAATTCATAGCAAAGAATATATTTATAGCAGCAGGCGGAGGTTCTTTTGAACCTAGAAGGCCTCCCAATATATTAGATCCAGATAAATATTTAGGAAAAGGAGTCGCCTACTCTGTAAAGAAAAAAGAACTATATAAAGATAAAAACTTAATTATATTTGGAGGTGGAGATAGTGCTCTTGATTGGACAATTGAACTGGCAGATATTACTAAGTCTTTAACATTAGTTCATAGGCGAGATTCTTTTAGAGGTTCACCTAACACTGAAACACAAATGAGAGAACTAGTAGAAACAGGTAATGTAGAGCTAAAAACCCCTTATGTAATAGAAGAAATAAAAGGCTCTTCTAAGGTTTCTGGTGTATCTGTTAAAAATTTTGAAAATAAGAAAATCGAACTCATGGATTGTAATGAAATACTTTTTCTTTTTGGTTTAAACAAAAAACTAGGTCCTATTGCTAACTGGGGTCTTGATATCGTAGACAAAAAAGTTGCTGTAGATACAGAAAAATATCAAACTAATGAAGATGGAATTTTTGCTGTAGGTGATATAAATGATTATCCAGGTAAATTAGATTTAATTCTTTGTGGATTTCACGAAACTACTTTAGCTGTTCAGCATGCTTACCGAAGGTGTTTTCCAGGAGAAAGAGTGCCGTTTGGATACACCACCTCTAATTCAAAACTACATAAAAAATTAGGAGTTAAAGTTAACTAGTCTTCCTGTGTCTTTTTATTATAGTTTTTAAGTCTTATAGAGTTTATTTTTATAAAACCTGATGCGTCTTGTTGGTTAAAAGAATTATTATCATCTTCAAAGGTTACTATCTCAGGATTGTAGAGACTTTTATCTGAGCTTCTAGAAGAAATTGTTATATTGCCTTTAAACACCTTAAGTCCAACCTCTCCTTCAACTCTTTCTTGAGTTTTATCAATTAGTGCTTGTAGGGCTTCTCTTTCTGGACTCCACCACAGACCTTGATAAATAAGACTGGCATACTTTGGCATTAACTCATCTTTTAAATGTGAAGCTTCTCGATCTAGAGTTATAGACTCAATTGCCCTGTGAGCTTTTAGCAACAAAGTACCTCCTGGAGATTCATAGCAACCTCTAGACTTCATACCTGTAAATCTATTTTCAACTAGATCTAACCTACCAATTCCATGACTACCTGCAATATCATTTAAGCTTGATAAGATATCAGCAGGAGACATTTCTTTATTGTTTATTGAAATTGGATCTCCATTAGAGAATTGAATTGCTATTTCTGCTCCTGTATCAGGTGTTTCTTCAATATCTTTTGTTCTTTTCCAAATATCCTTGGGAGCTTCGTTAGAAAGATCTTCTAGAACTCCTCCTTCATAAGAAGTATGTAATAAGTTCTCATCAACAGAGTAAGTAGGGTCATCCTTACTTACATCTATATTTATATTATTACTATCACAATATTTCAATAAATCAGCTCTTGAATTAAAACCCCACTCCCTCCAAGGAGAAATTATCTTGATATCTGGATTAAGTGCATATGCGCCTAATTCAAATCTAATTTGGTCGTTACCTTTTCCTGTAGCGCCATGCGAAATAGCATCTGCATTTTCCTTTCTAGCTAAATCTATTAAGCTTTTACTAATTAAAGGTCTAGCTATAGAAGTGCCTAATAGATATTCACCTTCATATAGCGTGTTAGCTCTAAACATAGGAAAAACATAGTCTTTAACAAACTCTTCTTTTAGATCTTCAATGTATATTTTAGAAGCACCTATTTGATCAGATCTCTTTTTAACTTCTTCAGCATTAAGGTCTTGACCTAGATCAGCAGTAAAAGCTACTACTTCACACCCATACTCCTGCTTTAACCAGTGTAAAATTACAGAGGTATCTAAACCTCCGGAATAAGCTAATATTATTTTATTAATTTTTTCTTTCATTTAAATAAAAATAGCCGCGTATTGTATACGTCAGCACTTAAAAGGCTAGTCGGGTATTTGAAATCTATCTTTTATGGGAAGCAAGCCTTGCTTTAGATCATCCAAGAAAGGTTCATAATTTTTCCAAAGATTAATACTTTGATTATAGATAGGTTGTCGGACTTGTTCAGAGCTCGCTGTCTTTACAGCTCTTTGGCTTTCATAAAATCTCAGACAATTTTCTTCAAAAGGAACATTGCAAAAGTTTAAGAGTTTTTTAGTTTCTTCTTCCTGATTACCAACCATGTCTTCGTATACAACTTTATGAACTTTACCTGGCAATACTTCATCCCAATGATCCATAAGCTTTATGTAATTAATATAGTATCTAGCAAGTTCGCTTAGGTCATAAGTAAAAACTTGCCCTCTCGCAAAAAGCTGTTTAAAACAGCTAAAGCAGGTGTCCATAGGATTTCTCCTTGCGTCAATTATCTTAGCATTAGGAAGTATTAGTTGTATTAGACCAATATGACTAAAATTATTAGGCATTTTGTCAATGAACAATGGTAAGTCTGATCTAAGAAACATAGTTTCTTTTATGTAACTTTTTCCAAGATTTACCAGATCAACTTCACTTAATTGGTTAAGAACTTCAGGATAAGAAGTTGTATCTTTAGAGCCTGATCCTAACTTTCTAGCGATATTGAGCATATTAGGTAATTCCATTGTGCCTTCTATCTTAGAATGACTAGAAAGTATCTGTTCTATTAAAGTAGAACCAGATCTAGGTAGTCCTACAATAAAAATGGGGTCTGGGACGTCATAGCCACTATTTTCTTTTGATATCAAAAACTCCTTATTAAAAAATTTAATAATTCTTTCTGTTAAGGCCTCTATTGCCTTGGGGTCATAGCTGCTTCTTCCTCTATTTAGTGAATTTCCTTCTTTATAGTATTCAAAAGATTTTTTTATATTACTGTTATCTTCATATGCCTTACCTAAAGCAAAAAGCAAATGTACCCTTTCTCTTTCTGGTAATTCGTCTTGATTGAGTTGATGTTCCATTTCCTTTATTTCTTGGATTTTATATTTATAAGTTTTTAGGTTTGCTAGGCTCCAGTAAGCCTCTCCAAAGCTAGGATAATGCTTTATTGCTTCTAAATAAGATTTTATAGAAAGGTCTTGTTTTCCTGTTGTTTTATACACATGACCCAAACTCAAATGTACTCTTGGTTGATTATCCTTAATTAGAATAGACTTTTTATAAGCTTCAATACCCTCGTGATGAAGAGAAGATCTTGTAAAGACTGTTCCTAACCCTGCCCACCCTTCTGCCCAGTTAGGTCTTAAAGAAGTTGCTTTTTTAAAACAATGAATAGCTTTTTCAAGGTTATCTCCTCCCTCTTTTTGCCTATATAAATTTGCTAAGTTTTCCCAAGCAAGAGCAAAGTCTGGTGCTATTTCTACACACTTCTTTAGTATCAATATACCTTCATCGGATGAACCGCCTTTGGTTGCTAATAATCCAAGTAATCTTAAGGCGTCTACATTATTAGGGTCTTCTTTAAGTATCTTCCTATAAATTTTTTCTGCCTCACCTGGACTTCCTTGTCTGATTAATTTCATAGCTTCCTTTAAATTCTTGTGCTCCGGACTTATAGATAGAGCCTTTTCATAAGCCTGTTTGGATTCTTTATCGTTTCCTTGATCTGACAAAAGATCACCCAGACTTTTCCAAGCAGAAAATTTATTAGGATTAAATTTTAAGGAAGCTTTCAAGCAAATTTCTGATTTTTTGTAGTCGTTTAATAAAAACCAAGCTGTACCCAAATCTTCGTGGGCTTGAGCAAAATCAGGAGCTATCTTTATGGCTTTTTGTAAGGGAATTAACGCTATTTCTGGTTTACCTTGATCTATAGAAGATAGACCACTTAATCTAAGGGCATTTGGGTCATTTGGATAGTTTTTAAGTATTTCAGCTAACTGCTTTTCAGCCAATTCATGATTACCAGATTCAAGTAATGAAACAGCATTACCGTAAGCTTCTTTTAGTGAAACTTGTATATTTTTTTCTTGATTCACACTTACATTCTAGCTTAGTGGAAGTTATGCTTCACACTATGGATGAGATTTTTAATAGTTTTAATAGAAAAAATGTTGACTACATAACTTTTGTAACGAGTTTAATAGTAGTAATAGGAATAGCTTTTTTTATACTATTTAATGCTGAACATACTGCTATTTTAATTGAAAACTATAAGGAATCAGTTATTTCAATATTCGGCCCTATGTACTTAATACTCACTCCGCTTTGCTTTATCTTTATGCTTTACATAGCCTTTTCTAAATATGGAAGGTACAAACTTGGAGGTAGTGAAGTAAAAGCTGAATTCTCAACTATTAGCTGGATGGGGATGCTTTTTTGTGGAGGAATAGGTGGAGGAATTATTTACTGGTCAGGAGTTGAGTGGGGCTATTATGTAGATGAAAGTTTATTTGGAATCACTCCTTATTCAGAGGAGGCTTATGCTCTATCAACTGCTTATGGCCTATTCCATTGGGGTATAAGTGCTTGGGCAGTTTATGCAATTCCTGCAGTTGCCCTTTCTATTTCTTTTTATAAATATAAATTAAGTACATTACGTTTAAGCTCTAGTCTAAGAGGCTTAGGACTAAGAAATGTTGAAAACTCATTGTTAGGCAGAATAGTAGATTTTATTTTTGTGGTTGCAACAATAGGAGCAGCAGGAGGAACTATAGGATCCTATATGCCTATGTTGAGCACAGGATATTCAAAAATCTTTAACCTTGATAGTTCCTTTCTGGTTGATCTAAGTGTATTAGGTTTTTGTGTTGGATTGTTTGGGTTTAGCGTCTACAAAGGTTTAACAAATGGTATAAAAAGGTTAAGTGATATAAATATGATTCTTGCTGGTATTTTTCTATTTATAGTTTTATTACTAGGACCCACCTTCGAGATTTTTAATTCTGCTTTAAATGGTTTGATCTTTATGTTTACCCATTTTTGGGAGATGAGTACTTTAGGTATAACAGAGAAATCAGATTTTGCTGATACTTGGACGGTTTTTTATTGGGCTTGGTGGGTAGCTTTCGGACCTTTAGTAGCTTTATTTGTAGCTAGAATCTCTAAAGGAAGAACCCTTAGAGAAGTAATCTTAGGGATGCTAGTGTTTGGTGCACTTGGAAGTTGGTTATTTTTTATGATTCTAGGTGGGTACTCCATGGACCTAGATATTAACGAAACATTAACTGTTTCTCAGGTAACAGGAAGTACACACGGAGATTTAGCTATAGCATCCATTTCTACAATGCCCTTTGAGACCTTAATGCTTTTTCTCTTTTGCGGGATAACAGTTATTTTTGTTATCACCTCTTATGATTCAATGTCTTATGTAATTGCCTATCATGTACAAAAAAATTCTTCTGATAACAAAGACCCAGGCAAATACCTAAGATTATTTTGGGCTGTCGTACTTGGAATACTTCCAGCTACTTTAATTTTTTACTCAAGCCACCAGGTAGCGCTTAACTTAATAATCCTAGCATCGTTGCCTTTACTTGCTATTTATCCTTTAATGGCTGTTTCTGTATTTAAAGAATTGAAAGTTAAAGAAACTAACTAATTAATACAAAGAATTATTATGAAAGATCCTAAAGAATTAAAACCTGATACTTTATCTTTGCATGCAGGTCAAAGACCAGATCCAGTTACCGGTGCAAGGGCAACGCCTATTTATCAAACTTCTTCTTTTGTTTTTGATAGCTCTGAAGAAGCTGCTGGTGTTTTTAATGCTGAAAGAACCGGACATGTTTATTCAAGAATTACAAATCCAACTAATTCAGTTCTAGAGGAAAGAATTTCAGCTTTAGAAGGAGGTATCGGCGCTATAGCTACTTCTAGTGGACAAGCTGCTATGCACCTAGCTATTTCTACTATTTTAGATAGTGGCAATCATATTGTTGCTTCTAATTGCCTCTATGGAGGTAGTCATAACCTACTTGAATATACACTTCCACGGTTTGGTATTAAAACAACTTTTGTAGATTTTAGAGATACAGATGCTTTTAAAAAGAGCTTTAATAAAAACACTCGCCTAGTCTTTGGTGAAACCCTAGGGAATCCTGGACTTGATGTAATGGATATAAAAACTATATCTGATATAAGCCATGATAAAGGAATTCCTCTATTAGTAGATTCAACCTTTACTACGCCCCATTTAATAAAACCCTTTGATTTAGGTGCGGACTTAATATTTCATTCAGCCACTAAATTCCTTTCTGGACATGGTGTAGTGATAGGAGGTCTCTTAGTTGATAGTGGTAATTTTAATTGGGATGAATCTGGAAAATTCCCTCAACTAAGTGAGCCTTATGAAGGTTTCCATAATATGATTTTTACTCAGGAATATGGTCCTGCTGCCTTTATATCACGTGCCCGTAAAGAAGGTGCAAGAGATTTTGGTGCATGTATGAGCCCTCATACTGCCTTTTTAGTATTACAGGGTATTGAGACCCTAGGTTTGAGAATGGATAGACATGTCTCCACAACATTAAAGGTTGTTGAATATCTAAATAATAATGATTTAGTGAAAGAAGTTGTTTACCCTACTCTGCCAGCTCATCCAGATCACAAACTAGCCAAAAAATTATTACCTAAAGGCTGTGGTGCTGTCTTCACTTTTGAAGTACAAGGAGGGAGAAAAGCGGGAAAAGTTTTTATTGAAAACTTAAATATCTTTTCTCACCTAGCCAATGTAGGAGATGCTAAATCTTTAGTTATACATCCTGCTAGTACAACGCATCATAGGATGGATGAAGCTTCTCTAAAAAAAGCTGGAATTTCAGAAGGAACAATTAGACTTTCAGTAGGTTTAGAAGATTCTGATGATCTAATTAATGATCTAGAAATGGCATTTAAGGCAGTTAAAAAAACTTTGTAATGAAAGGAGTTTACAGTTTTTCAGGACCAGAAGGTCTTACAGATACTAAAAATCCAATAGTCTTTATTCATGGAACTGGCATGGATCATACAGTCTGGACTTTACCCATTAGGTATTTTTTAAGAAAAAAAAGAAATGTAATTGGCATAGACCTTCCTGGTCATGGCAGGTCAAAAGGAAGTCCTTTGGGGTCTATATCAGATATGGCTCACTGGCTTATAAAGTATTTAGATAATCTCGGAATTAAAGATTTCTCTTTAGTAGGTCACAGTATGGGTTCTTTAATAGCCCTAGAAACTGCAGCCTTAACACAAGATAGAACAACAAGCCTAGTTATGGTTGGGACAGCCTTTCCTATGGCAGTCTCAGATTTTCTCCTAGAATCAGCTAAAAATAATAAGCCTGAAGCTATAGATATACTTACTTATATGGGATACAGCAATCAAGCTAGAATAGGAAATAATGGGAACCCTGGAATTTGGATGACTGGCTCAACAAAAAAATTATTAGAAAATTCTAAGAAAGGAGTTATATATAAGGATTTACAAGCTTGTTCAAGTTACTCTTCAGGATTAGAAAGTGCAGCAAAGGTTACGGCAGATACTTTGTTAATTTTAGGGAAAAATGATTTTCTTACACCTCCATTTAGAGCTGCTGACTTAATAAATTCTTTTAAGAACCCTTTAGTTAAAGAAATTAAAAATTCAGGTCATACATTAATGGTCGAAGAACCCAACGTTGTATTGGATTATTTAATAGGAATATTATGAAAAATATAATTTTAGGCGATGGTGCGATGGGCACTGAATTGAGAGCCAGGGGAGTAGAAGTGCCTTCTCACATTAATTCTATTTGGTCTGCCTTAGCTATAAAAGAGGCTCCTAACGAAATTGAACAAATACATTTAGATTATATTAAAGCCGGGAGTGAATTCATAACAATCAATAACTATACAGTTACTAGACCAATCCTTTCTAGAAAGAACATGGAAAATGAGTTAGAAAATTTAACAATGGAGTCAATAAAATTAGCAAGGCAAGCTGTAGAGAAATCAAATAAGGAAGAAATTAAGATTGTTGGCGCATTACCTCCATTAGAAACAAGCTATAGAGCTGATCTTATACCTGATGAAGATGAGATGAATAAACAATATTCCGAACTTGTTGATATCTTAAAAAACGAAGTAGATATAATTATTTGTGAAACTATGGCCAGCACTCTAGAGGCTAAATGTGCTCTAAGAGCAGCCTTAAAGGCTAATATCCCTGTCTGGGTGAGTTGGACTCTACATGGCGATAAAGAAGATACGTTACCAAGCGGAGAAAGTATAAATCAAGCATTTGAAGGTTTAAAAGGATTAGATGCAGACGCTTATTTAATAAATTGTTGTGCTGCAAACTTAATAAGACCATCTTTAAAAAATTTAAAGGAGTTAACTGATTCTCCTATTGGAGCATATGCTAATGCTGAGAATATAAATAAAGAAAAACTTAAATCAAAAGCGGAAACAGCCGAAGAAAGGCACTGGGAATCTACAATAAAAATTGATGAAAAATCCTACCTTAATGAGGCAAAGCAGTGGATAGAGGAAGGTGCTACTATTGTAGCTGGATGCTGCAGGACCAGACCAAGTTATATAAAAGAATTACGGGCCTATCTTAATAACTAAAGTTTATATTTTAGTCTCAAGCCTAAAGTTCTAGGCCTATTAGTGAATATAGTCTCGGGTCTATATCCTGAGTACTCCCAAAGTGTAGCTCTTGTATCAAATAAATTATCAATATATAAAACTGCAGCCCAATTACTTCCTTCTATCGTAGAAGATAAGTTTGCTAAAGTATAAGCGTTTTGGTCTATCGGATTTGTCATAGAAGATTTTCTTTTACCAGTTCTACTCAAGCTCAAGTCCCAATAACCATTTAATCCACCTTTCATTTCGAAGGTTTTATTGATTGCAATCGAAGCCTTTACTTTAGGGACATTAGCTAACCTTGTTCCTTCGGTTGCCAAGACATTTCCATTTAAAACATAATCTTCATCTAACCTTGGGTGAAGCAATGTCATTCCGGCTATGAATGAATAACCATTAGCTGTTAACAAAGTTACATCTGTTTCAAGGCCTTGAATTATTGCATCTCCTATATTTGAATTGAAGGATATACTTGCTAGGTCTAAATCAAAATTTGCAGATTGCATATCTTTCCAATTCATAGAATAAAAAGCTGCGTTGTATCTTTTAGTCCCATCTGAAGATACGTATTTATATCCTAACTCAAAATTATTTAACTTATCTGAATCGTAAAATAGAGGTGCAGCATCACTATTCTTATTAGTCCTGTTTGTTCCACCAGGCCTATATCCTTGTGAAAAATTAAAATATAGTAAAGCATCATTGTCTAATGCATAAGCCAGAGCCAGTTTAGGAGATGTACCGCTATCCTCTTCTACCCTGTCATTATCATGCCCATAGTAAGCCGGCCCAAAACCACCAAAATAGCCATTTTTAGCAACCATTCTGTATTTAGAGTCAAACTTTCTTAACCCAACAGTTAACCTCATTTTTTCTGTTAGAGCGAAGGTTGCCTCTCCATAAATTGCTTTTACTTCGTCTTCTCTAAGATTATCTAAATCCCACCAAATTCCTTCTCTTCCAGCAATACCTGTACCGCCCCAAACTCCATTGGAATAGTAACTTTGTAAACCAGGCCACTTGTAAGTGTATTGATAAGGATTCTCTAATTTATCGTAGAAAACTCCTATTATCCATTGCAAGTCATCTTCTATAGTGCCAGATGAAACTCTAAATTCATGTGTTTCCCTCTCCATGCTTAAGGAGTAGTCAGCCCACATAGTTGGATTGTTACAAGCTCCATCCCAGGTGCCATAATAATAATAAGAGTAAGTATAATAATCACAGGTGTAATAACTGTAATAACCAAATCCATTTTGAAAAGGACTGTCTAGATTGTAATATTCAACATAATCATTGTAATCCCATAAATATCTAACATCTCTATCAAAAAATGTTCCTGCATAAGTAAAAGATATATCATTTTTAAAAGATCCTTCTAATGTTAAGCTTGTTTGGTCCCATTCATCATCAGTAAACTCTCCGATCACTTTACTACTTTTTAAATCGCCTAAAGTTTTGGGTTGGTGATCCCAACTTCCATCAGTATAGGATTCTTGTGAAATATGAGTTAGAGTTCCTGTTAAATTATCATTAAACCAAGTACGAAGACTAGCCCTGAATCCTTTTACGCTACTTTCATTAGAATTATCATCTTCGTGAAGAGGAACGCTATAATTGCTTGCACTGAAAGTTCTTGATCCAGCTACAAGATCAATAAAACCTCCTTCATTTACTTCATAAGCTGAAGCTCTTATCGATGTGTTGTCTGATAAAGGTGCGTTAATGAATGTTTCAATGCTATCGCTCATAGAGCCCTTAGAAACACTAGAGGTATCTGCTTCAATTCCAAAATCAAACTCACCTCTTTGAGGTTTATTAGTTATAAGTCTAACGGTTCCACCTTGAGCGCTAGAACCATACAGAGTGCCTTGAGGGCCATTTAATACCTCAACTCTTTCCATATCATAAATATGTAGGTCAGGATTTAATCCTACAAAATTAATTGGCGACTCATCTATATATAAAGCTACTGTAGTGTTTGGACCAGCTAAATTACCAAAATTACCGTCTGAAGTGCCTCTAAGGTAAAAGGCTGATCTTCCTGGTCCATACTGAATATAAGAAAGAGAGGGTATGAGTTCAGCATAATCCATAAAATCATTAACTCCAGCATCCTCTAATCTTGATCCTGTAATAGCTTGAACACTCATAGGTAGATCTTCAATTCTTGAAGTCCTTTTAGATGCTGTAACAATAATTTCTTCTTCCGCTTCTTTGTCTTCTGCATAAACGTCAATAGTTGGCGTAGTAGTTAAAGCAATAGCAGAACTAAAAAATAAAGCTTTTTTTATTTTAGAGTTATCAAGCTCAAAGGGTGGTAAATTTGAATTTAAATCTTTCATATTTCTCCTAAAAAAATCAAGAATATACTTATATTCTAGCTCTTTATGACAATGGGTCAAATTTGTACTTTGTACAAACTTAAGATTCTATTTCAACAGAGTCAATAAGTTTTTGAAGTTCTCCAGATTCACTCATTTCCATCATAATATCGCTACCTCCTACCAGCTCTCCTGAAACGAATAATTGAGGAAAAGTTGGCCAATCAGATACTTCAGGCAAAGTAGTTCTTATCTCAGGATTTGAAAGGATATCTACAAAAGAAAAGGGTTTCCCACAAGAAATTAGTAGTTGAGTAGCTCTTGAAGAGAATCCGCACTGCGGAGAATCAGGAGATCCTTTCATATATAAAAGGATTGGATTAGAGTTAATTTGATCTTGTATTTCTTTTTTTATATCCATAATTTTAAATTTTATATTAATTACATATCTTTAGGTATTTTTTGACAGTTTCATAAATGCCGAATTCCAATGCATCGGAAATAAGCGCATGGCCTATGGAAACCTCTTCTATTAAGCAAGTACTTAAAAAATCTCTTAAATTAATTAAATTTAAATCATGACCAGCATTCACTTTCAGTCCTACGCTATGAGCAAATTTTTCTGCTAAAGAATATTTATCTAAAACATCATGGTTTATTCCATTAGTAAAACTCTTAGCATATGGACCTGTATAAAGTTCTACCCTGTCAGCTCCAATCTCTTTAGCGGCTTCGATAGTTAATTTATCGGTATCTGTGAACAAACATACTCTTGATCGATTCGTGCTAACTTCCTCAATAATTTCTTTAAGTTCAGAGTTATCTCCAGATAAATCCCAACCATGATCCGATGTTAACTGATTTGAATCATCTGGAACTAAAGTGCATTGGGTAGGCTTATAAATTTTAATTAATCTTAAAAAACCCGGATAACTACCTTTTTCTACTGCGAAAGGATTTCCTTCTATATTGAATTCAACTCCAGAAGACTCCGTTAATTCTTTTAAAGTCTCTACATCATCTGGAGTGATATGACGCATATCATCTCTAGGGTGCACAGTTATTCCATGGCAACCAGCTTCAATACAAATCTTAGAAATTTCTGTAATATCTGGAAGTGCACCTCCTCTTCCATTTCTAATCCAAGCAACTTTATTTACATTTACACTTAACTTAGTCATGTTTAATAACTTCCACTACAACCTTACCTTGTGCATGAGACGTTGCAACCCTCTCATGTGCTTCTTTTAGCTGTTTAAGTGGATAAATTGAATCAATTATTGGCTTCACCGTATTACTCTCAACCATTCTCCTAATTTCTTTTAAACCTGAGGAGCTTGGTCTGTAAATAGACCAATGTAGATTTACAGGCTTAGCTTTTTTCTTTGCTTCGTGTCTCTGCTTTAATGCAGCTGGAATACCCATAATTAGACCTTTCTTGTCTATAGTTCTCACAAAGGGATGATTTAAAGAAATATAATGAGAACTAGACTTGTTCTTTAAAATACCAATACATTCACTGACTGATTGTTGTCCTGCAAAATCTCCGACACAATCGTAAACTAAATCATAATCAAATAACTTATCACAAAATTTTTCTGCTTTATAGTCAATAACTACATCAGCTCCCAAAGATCTAACTAAATCATGATTTTCTTTACTACAGGAAGTGGCTATCTTTGCTCCCCAGCTCTTTAGAAACTGAATGGCAAAAGTACCTACCCCTCCAGAACCAGCATTAATAAAAACTTTTTTATTATTTAAATCTTGAGGTCTTAAACTAGCCCATCTTATTAAGGCAGACCATGTAGTAAGACCTACGTAAGGTAAAGAAGCAGCTTCATTAAATGATAAGTTTGTAGGTTTAAGATCGATCTCGAATTGATTTATAGATGAAAACTGTGAATAAGTTCCTCCTTTAGGGCTGGAAGTACTTCCCCACACCTCATCTCCTATACTAAAATTCTTTACCCTAGATCCTAAATCTTTAACTACACCTGAAATATCACTTCCTAAGATCCATGGAAATAAATCTCTTCTCTGTTTTTCAAAAAGTGTTTTTCCATATCCTTCTCTTTTCATTAAATCTATAGGATTGACAGATGTAGAACTTATTTCAATTAAAACTTCGTTGGGATTAACTTCTGGTATCTCTAAATCGTCTCGGTATTGGAAAACTGAAGCGTCACCATAATTAGAAATTGGCATGCCAAACATTTTCATAATACTAACAATAAAATTTCAATTTTTTGGCTTCCACAATAATAATTGTGAGGTTCTATTCATATAAGCAGCGTAATCAAGTCTATTTTTTAAACTTCTTTGGTCCATCATAGAGCAAGTAACTAGAGTAAACATTAATGTCATGCTTAAAGGGCAAATTAATAACCAAAAATTACTTAAAGACAAAGAAAGAGACATGAAAAATATTCCCCACCAAAAAAGAACCTCACCTAAATAATTAGGGTGTCGAGAAAATCTCCATAATAACAGGTCCATTGTTTTGTCCTTATTTTTAGGATTTGACCTGAATTTGTACATTTGTTCATCTGCTACATGTTCTAAAACAACCGCGCTAAAAGTAAATATTGATGCCATGTATAGAAAAAAAGGAATTTCTGTAACATCGTTAATTAATACATAATACAAAGGCAAAAGCGACAGATTAACTTGGAGTGTTGGATACATATGAATTCCAAAAAAATCAATGATATAGGGATATTTCTTAAACCTTTTTTTTAGATCAATATATCTAAAGTCTTCATGCTCTAGTCCTTGCCAACTTCTTCTCCAATTATTTGTAAGTCTAAAGGACCAATAACTTAGTGGTAATAGCACTAATAAGATTTTTGTTATGCTTCCACCCATTTCTATAGAGACATAACTTAAATAAAGAGCTATTGGCAAAGGGGCTACGGACCAAAATGGATCATAAAGACTGGAATTTTTAACTAATATACTAGAAATATATATTACGATAGTTGCTATAACATGCCCTACTGTAATAGCTTTCCACAGATTTTCATCTGCAAAGTAAGAACCACTAAAAAATGCTGCTATTAAAGCAACAACATAACTTATAAAACAAAAAAAGAATGCTCTTTTCATTTAGAACTAGTAATAAGGTTTTTTCTATCTTCTAAATTATTTCTTATTGGAGATAAGCGAAAAGGATGCACACCTCTTAAATGCACTTCCTCAGAAACACTTCCATAAAGAGTATTTCTTTGTTTAGGTATTCTTTTTATACCTTTTATAAATTTTTCTATTTCCTTTGCTGGAAACTCTTGACCATGTTGAGCGCCTGCAGCTCTAGTTATAGATTCATTCATCAAAGTGCCACCTAAATCATTCGCACCAGCATTTAAGCATTCTTTCATACCTTCAGGTCCCATTTTTACCCAAGAAGTCTGTATATTGGGTATGTATTTATTAAAGACAAGTCTTGAAACGCTATGCATTAGAATAGACTCTCTTAATGTAGGGCCAAAACGAGATTTTCCTTTAATATACATTGGCGCTTCCATCGGGACAAATGGCAAGGGCACAAACTCAGTAAACCCGAAAGTATCCTTTTGCAACTTTAAAATCCTTAAAAGGTGCCTAGACCAATGTATAGGTTTATCGATGTGACCGAACATTATTGTAGCTGTTGTATTCATTCCAACACTATGTGCTGTTTTCATGACTTCTAGCCACTCATTTGTTGTAATCTTATCAGAACAGATTTCCTGTCTTATCTCATCATCTAATATCTCAGCTGCTGTTCCTGGTAAAGTGCTTAAACCTAGAGCTTTTAATTCTTGTAAGTATTCAGCAAGCTCCTTATTTAAGGTATTAGCTCCTTGCCAAATTTCTAAAGGGGAAAAGGCGTGTATATGTAACTCAGGTTGTGCTTCTTTAATTGAAGAAATAATAGATTTATAAGTATCACCATTATATTTGGGATGAATTCCCCCCTGCAAACAAACTTCAGTTGCACCTCTTTGGTAGGCCTCTTTACTTCTTCTAACTATTTCATCTAAAGATATGTCATACGGCTTACCTCTGAGCTCTTCTGAAGTCTTTCCTTTAGAAAAAGCACAGAAAGTACAATTAAAATAACATATGTTTGTATAGTTAATATTTCTATTAACAACATAAGTTATTTCTTCGCCTACTAAATCTTTCCTAAGCTCATCTGCAGCTTTATTGACATAATTAAAATCAGGTCCTCTTGCTTCAAATAACTTAACTATTTGGTCTTCTTTTACTTCCTTCATATTTAGAGTTAAATCTACAATCTCTTTTAAAGCTGAAGAGTGTCTTAATGGAATAATTGAATTAGTCTTTAATTTAAAATTAGGATTATTTCTACCAGTTGTCCAGTTCGTGTCACGGGCTAACCCTGAAGAATCTGATTGTTTTAAAATTCTAGATTTAAGCCCGTCGTCAACCCACTCAGTTAAATTATTTATGTAGGAAGGGTAAACAGTTAGTCTAGGAGTTAGAGTTTTTCCTGAAACATAGGTTTGTTTTTCAAGATCTACTAAGTGTGGCCAAGGCGCTTCTGGGTTAACGTAATCTGGTGTTAAAGGTGACACACCTCCCCAATCATTTATTCCGGAATCCACTAATAAACTTAAATTATTTGGGCTCAAATTAGGTGGTGCCTGAATAGACATTGAAGAACCAAATATTATTCTAGCTACAGCAATAGTCCATAAAAGTTCTTCCATTAAAGGTTCTTCATGTTCAGACATTTTAGTATCTTGTTTTGGCTTAAAGTTTTGGATTATTACTTCTTGAATGTGACCATAATTATCATTGCTCTTTTTAATATCCAGAAGTGACTCTACTCTTTCTAACCTAGTTTCACCTATTCCAATAAGTATGCCTGTAGTAAACGGAACCTTAGCTTTACCTGCATTCTCTAAAGTTGCTAATCTTTTTTCGGGGTCTTTATCAGGAGAACCGTAATGCGGCCCTCCCTTCTCACAAAGTCTTTTAGAAGAACTTTCTAACATCATTCCCATTGACGCAGAAAAAGGTCTAAGTTCTTTTATTTCATCTAAAGTCATGCAACCAGGATTTAAGTGAGGGAGTAGTTCTGTGTTTTCTATTACAGCCTGAGAAGCAACTTTTAAATACTCCAGAGTAGTTGAGTAGCCCATAGAAGAAAGAGCTTTTCTTGCAGCCGAATACCTTAGTTCTGGTCTTTCTCCTAAAGTAAACAGAGCTTCTTTGCAACCAAATTTCTCAGCTTCTTTAGCGGATTCAATAACTTTATCTATAGACATGTACGGAGAAGAAATGCGTTTCGGGGTTTTAGCAAATGTGCAGTAATGACAAACATCCCTACAAAGATGAGTTAATGGGATAAAAACCTTAGGTGAGTATGTAATTAATGAACCAAAACCAGCATCTCTAATTGATGAGGCCTCTCTAACTAATTCGGATGTATTAGTATTGTTAGATAAATCTAGTAATTCTTTTTCTCTCAAAATTAATCTACGTTTTCTAATAAAAAATTAACAGAGTCTTTCATTGAAGCTTTTCTAGATTTCCAATTACCGCCTAAATGCGCCCCAATAGTTACTCTATCCTCAAATAATTTTTTTCTTTCATGTGGCTCATTCATTAAATACTTATTACCTTCTTCGTCTTCATAAAAATGAATCCCATCCCTTCCAATTATAGAATGCTTCCTTCCTACTGCTATAGCATTAGGAATATATGTAACAGGGTCTATGGAATCAAATGAATGATGGCTGTCTTCGTAGTAAATAGCTTTACTATTACCTCCGTTTTCATTAATTGCTGGTGACAGCATTTCAACAAGAATGGGGGGAGTATAGTCATCATTCTTCCCTATTAAATTAAGAATTGGGGCTTTACTCCATCTCATTTCCTCAGGCCAAATAAAAGCACCAGGATAAAAAGCTATATGTCCTGCAAACCTCTCCCCTCTAGGAGCTAGTTTTTCTGCTAAAGGTTCCCATGCCGAATAAAGAGCGGTGGAACCACCCAAACTCCATCCAGCAATAAAAATATTTTTTTCATCTATATCGGGATGTTTTGACAACATTTTTAGAGCACCAAAACAATCTGTGAGTGTAGTTGCCAGAGTTACCTGCATTTGATCTTCTACAATCGAAATAACTTGTCTAGCATCAAAACTACTTACTCTGAAAATAGCAAATCCATTATTTAAATAATTTACGGAATGTTCATGATGGTGCCCTCTCCACCCCAAGCTGCCATGCATGCATATTACTAGAGGGTATTTTTTCTTCTTTTTTTCAGGGAAAACAAGAGTTCCATACATATCTTGTTCTTCATAGTCTTTTGAGTTTAATATATGAAAAAATTCAAAAGGGTTAGCGGATTTATAAGTTATTACCCCTTCATCACCTGACTTTAGATTTGATTCATTCATTTTCAATAGATTGTATATAGTCTGCGACTTTAGTGTAACCACTTTTCTTAACAAGTTTAGTTAAATCAGAATCTCTATCAATATCAAATTCTAATCTTTTAGATCTATAGAGTCTTACTTGAATTCCCTTCCTGTGTGCTTTTTCCATATGGGCTAAACAGCTTCCAGGGCCATAACTAAATTTTAATACATCAGGAGGGGTGCATAACATACAGTTAGTTCCCTCACCTAATGCATCTGGAGATATTGTTATGCCTTCATTAAATTCATTGATTAATTTTTTATGTTTTTTTGTTATTGATTTTAAAATTGAAGAGCTAGATCTAGGCACATCTGCATGAATGATTAATATACTTTTAGCTCCAGACCTTTTAGCTTTTAATGAAGCTTCAGTTATTCCTTGATTAAGCCCTGGTCTTTTTTGTAAAAGACAGTCAAAGCCCTCTTCTTTAACAAATTTGACTACTTCCTTGTCTTCGGTAACAACTAAGAATTTTTTAAATAACTTACTTTTCTTTTGACTTACAAGTACTCTATTCAACATATGTTTTACAAGAACTCTTCTTTGTTTGAGGTTCAAAACATCACCTAATCGACTTTTTGGTCTTTTAAAAGATTTAATAGGTGTAATTGCCCAAATCATATTCATTATGTTATCTTTTCCAGCTTCTCTAAGCATGTTTTAGCAAGAGAAATTTTCTTTTTTTCACTGTCCATTAGGATGGAATCAAAATTAAATTGAATATCCATGTTCTTAGGTAAATCATTTTTATCAATAGCATCTACCAACAAAATATCAATTATCCCTTCATAGTGTTGCGCGATAGATTCAATACTAGGATTAATACCCATTTCTTTCATTATTTTTACAGTAGGTCCTTTAACTGATTTATTGTTTATGATTGGCGAGACTGCAAGTTTAGGTATATTAGATTTGATTAAGAAGTCTTTTATTTCTTTAATAGATAAAATTGGGTCCACACTTAAAAAGGGGTTAGAAGGACAAATAATTACACCCCTAAATCCGTTTCTTTTTATTTGTTCTTTTATATACAAAGGAACTACAGCTTCCCTATTTCCTTTAAATTTTATTTCTTTTACCTTTGGAACACATTTGTTTTTAACAAAATATTCTTGGAAAGACAATTCGCCTTGATTGGTTTTAACTTTGGTAGACACAACTGTTTCAGACATAGGAAAGATTTTATATTTAACATCTAATGAACTACAAAGAGATTCGGTTACTTCAGATAATAATTTACCTTCATTAATTAACTCAGTTCTCTTGATATGGGTTGCTAAATCTTTATCACCTAACTGAAACCATGTATCTACACCAAGCTTCTTTAATCTATTGAGGTTATTCCATGTTTCATCCTTTAAACCCCAACCTTTATCCGGATCGTTTATACCTGCCAGGGTATACATGACCGTATCCAGATCAGGAGATATATATAGATTGTAGTGGTTAAAATCATCTCCTGTGTTTACTAAGAAGACTACTTCTTCAGGATAAAGATTTTTTGATAAGCCATAGGCTAACTTCGCTCCACCAACTCCTCCACAAAGTACCAATATCTTTTTCTTCATTGGGTTATCTGAAAAGATCTTCTGATGCCTTTCTTATTAGTGCTTTAGCACCGTTTTTATCGGTAGATTTTGAAAAGCCTTTTACTATTATTACAGGCAGGCCCTCCTTACCTTGTCCCATTAATAATGAAGCAGCAGAAGCAATTTCATCTGCTATACCTACTTCCGTTACCTGTAACATGTTCCCGAATAAATCTGTTTTGCCTCTTAAATCAGTTAATACATCAGCTCCACTTGAACCTATTGCTATTCCAACTATTCCATTCCTCCAAGCTCTTCCAGAACTATCATTAATAATAACTCCAATATCTTTATTGGATTGATTGAAGATTTCCTTCCTTATTCTTAAAGAGCTTTTATCAGGATCCTTTGGTAGTAACAAAACTCTTGGATTGTCTTTCTCTGATTCAATATTAGATCTATCTATACCAGCATTTGCATGAATTAGACCAAGTTTATTTTCAACAACAATCACCCCTTTTCTATATCTGATAACTTCATTTGATTCATTGAGAATTAATTGGACAAGCCTGGGGTCTTTGTCTAACTCTTTAGAAAGTTCAATTGCTTTTTCAGATGGATCTATTTCATTTAAATACGCATATCTTCCTTCTGATTTAGAAACAACCTTTTGGGCAATTACTAAAATATCATTATTATTTAAGCTGATATTGTTTTTTTCTAAGGCTAAAAGAATTACTTCTACTAAATTATCTCCTTCTTTTATTAAAGGTATACCTTCTACAGCAATGAATTCTAAGCTTTTCAATTTTAATCTTCTTTGCCTGTAACTTTTATTCCTGAATGAGAGATTGAATGATGCTTATTAATACTGATAAGCACTGAAGTCATGGCTTCAACAGCGGTGGAATTAGCTAGCATACCTGCATGCCAACCTTTCATGCCAATAGAATAGATCAAATCTATAACTTCTTGCCTAGATTCTTTTTTATTGCCGCACACTAAGACATCGCAATCAATATCCTCATTTCCCTTTAATAAATCTGCTGAGATATTCTGGAAGGCAGAAACGACATTGACATTATCTCCTAAAATATTTTGGGAAATTTGTGCCGCTGAGCCCTCAGATGGCATTTGAGCAGTAGCAACTTTCGGTGGTAATAAAGGAACCGTTGTATCTATAAATAACTTCCCATCTATTTCTTCTTTGCACTCGTTTAAAATACCTTGTTGATGAGCGAAGGGTACTGTCAAAATAACTATACCTCCTGCAGCTGCAGCTTCTTTATTCATCATCCCTATTACTGAATTACCTAGTAATTTTTCTGATTCTTTTGCTTTTTCTAGGGTTCTGGAACCAATAATTACTTCATATTTTGCTTTTATAAATCTTGAAGCAAGGCCAGTTCCTAAGTCACCTGTACCTCCTAAGATAGAAATCTTTTTTACTTCCATGATTTTCCTTATTTACTAGCAACAGAACCGCCATCACAGGCTATAGTTTGTCCAACAGTGTATTCACTTGCTCGTGAAGAAAGAAAAATAGCTAGGCCAGCAATGTCTTTCATATCTCCAACTCGGCCGCTTGGGTTACCCTCACCTACTGCTGTCCAATCTACATCTGTTTCCCCACCAAATCCTACTCCTGTGCTCAACATCCACGTAGGAAAAGGTCCTGGAGCAATAGCATTCACTATAATTTTTTCTTTTATAAGATTTGCAGCTAATATTCTAGTTAAATGATGCAAAGCAGCCTTTGATGGACCATAAGCATAGTTTTCAAAAGCGCCTGCAGACAAACCATCTATAGAACCAATATTTACTACCCTTGAAGGTTCTTTTTTGGCCCCAGTCCTAAGTAGAGGTAAAAGTTTTTGGGT